>Ga0209639_1000035_pt1 | contig 218703 bp, 217 predicted proteins | sample EPASupsiteHSE605_FD_187268 | JGI IMG/M metagenome (GOLD analysis project Ga0209639, IMG submission 187268) | Bioremediated contaminated groundwater from EPA Superfund site, New Mexico - Sample HSE6-05 (SPAdes) (version 2) | ecosystem: Environmental > Aquatic > Deep subsurface > Groundwater >... | reverse complement strand
GTATTTAACATAGAAGTTAACTTCCTGGTTGCCGGTGGCAAAGCCGCCTCCACAGTGGGTTCCAAACCAGACAGCCGCCATTCCGAATCCGATCCCTGCTGTTTTTACTGCTGAATTCTTATTGTCACTCATGAGATTCTCCTCCTTTGTTATGAATACTGTTTTGACCAAATTAGATTTTGTTTTTTATATAATAATTAATCTTTGTTATGGGAAAGTTTTTCATTCTCGGGTTAGCACTTATTAGGAAAATACTTGATTTGATAAAAGCCTGCTTTCTCCCCTCTCAATATCCGGGGTCATGAAGCCGTGTCTTCTTTACCATCTGTCATAGCGCTCTGGTATGCGAGGATAGCTGCACCTAAGGCTCCGGTTATCTGAGAATCAGGACAAACTTGCACAGATACTTTGAGTTCATTTTCCATTTCTTTGACTACGCCATAGTTCTTGGCAACGCCGCCAGTCATTACTACCTGTGGTTCCAACCCTATTCTAGAAGCCAATCCAGCCACTCGACGGCTTACCGACTGATGTACGCCAGCAGCCACATCTGCACGGCAAATATTTGAAGCCAGTTGAGAGATAACCTCTGATTCAGCAAAAACAGTACACGTACTACTAATGGTAACCGGATTACGTGATTCACTCGCAAGATCCGCAAGATCGGCAACGTTCACTTCTAATACCCTGGCCATAACCTCAAGAAAACGTCCCGTTCCCGCTGCACATTTCTCATTCATAACGAAATTAGAAATGTTCTGATGTGAGCCAATTTTAATTACTTTTGCATCCTGCCCTCCGATATCAATAATAGTTTTGGCATCGGGAAGAAAATGCAGCACTCCTTTTGCATGGCAGGTAATCTCACTAACTTGTTTGTCGGAACCCTGGAAAGTGACCCTGCCATATCCAGTAGCCACGGTTTTTTCTATATCCTTTTTCTCCAATCCAGATATGGAAAGCGCCTCAGCAAGGGCTCTAGCAGGGCCAGTCGTTCCTGTTCCAATTGGTATCACTACCTTGGCAAATATCTTGCAACCATCCTCCAGAATTACTACTTTCGAAGAAGCAGAACCTATATCCACGCCCATCGTAAATATCCATTTCACCCCCTAAAACCTTAATTTCGACAAGAATAAATGCTGCTTGTTTTCTAATTATTTATACTTGCAACTTTCATGCCTGATTGGAAAGTAAGGCAATGAAAAAGGAAGATTGGTCGTGGAAACGCAGTCTAGAAGGGGTAGAAATTGTTTTCCAGGGTACTATAATTGTTCTAAATCACCAATCATAAGTGATGTTAAGTGATGCATCCCCGCTTCAGTACGTGTCGAACTATTGATTTTACTGCGATATTTTGTAAAATGATGCAATTTCACCATTCTGGTTTATGTATAAAAAGAAATCGGAGCAATGATAACACATAAAAGCCTTGCCATTCATCAGGTGCATTTATGGCTGAAAAGACCTATAATATAAGTTACTCTAGAAAAAATAAATTTACTTTGAGGTGTATTGATGAAATTATGGGGTGGCAGGTTTACCAAACAAACAGATCAACTTACCGAGGATTTTAATGCTTCAATTGCTGTTGATAGCCGCATGTTCCGACACGATATTCAAGGGAGTATTGCGCATGCTTCCATGCTGGCCCGCCAGGGGATTATAGCTCCTGCTGAACGAGATATGATTATTTCCGGATTGGAAGAAATCAAGGTGGAGATAGAGGCAGGCACGCTGGAATTTACTGTGGCAGCGGAAGATGTGCACATGAACATTGAGACTCTGTTAACAGCTAAAATAGGAGATTTGGGCAAGAAGTTACATACCGCCCGCAGCCGTAATGACCAGGTAGCTTTGGATGTCCGGCTCTACCTGCGCGATGAAATATTTGAGGTCCGTGAATTAATACTGGCTCTAGAAGCGGCTTTGCTGAAGATGGCTGGGGAACACCTGGAAACCATTATGCCTGGATATACCCACATGCAAAAAGCTCAGCCCATTACCCTAGCCCATCACTTAATGGCCTATTTCGAGATGTTCCGCCGGGATGTAGGCCGCTTGGATGATTGTCAGAAAAGACTATTATCAATGCCGCTGGGATCGGGTGCGCTGGCCGCTACCGGTTTTCCCCTCGATCGGGAATTTGTCCGGGAGCAACTTGATTTTAAGGAGATTACCCGCAACAGCCTGGATGGCGTCAGTGATAGAGACTTTGCTATTGAGTTTTGCAGTTTTGCCAGTCTAATGATGATGCATTTATCGCGTTTTTCCGAAGAATTAATAATGTGGTCCACAGAGGAATTTTCCTTTCTGGATTTTGATGATGCTTTTTCCACTGGATCTAGTATAATGCCGCAAAAGAAGAATCCAGATATAGCCGAATTGGTGCGCGGCAAAACGGGGAGAGTATATGGAGATTTAATCACTCTGTTGACCCTGATGAAATCACTTCCGCTCGCCTATAACAAGGATATGCAGGAGGATAAAGAAGCTCTTTTTGACGCAGTAGATACGGTCAAGAAATGCTTGTTGGTATTTACCCCCATGCTGGCCAGCAGCAAGTTTAATAAGAACCAAATGTCCCAGTCAGCTAAGGGAAGCTTTACCAATGCCACCGATTTGGCCGATTACCTGGTGGTAAAGGGTCTTCCTTTCCGTGATGCGCATGAGGTGGTTGGCAAGGCCGTACTTTATTGTATAGGGAAAAAATGTGCCTTGGAAGAATTGGATCTAAAAGAGCTGCAACAATTCTCAGACCTGATTCAATCGGACATTTACAAATGTCTGGATATTGGTGAATGTGTAGCCAGGCGCAACATACCTGGAGGACCGGCCCCCGCAGCGGTTAAAAAAGCACTGGAAGAAGCAAGCCAGTGGATAGCGAGGATGAAAAATGGCGACGAGTAGATTTGCGTTAGTAAATGGTGTCCCGGATAGTGAGCAGATAGAGGAATGGGCCGAGAGTTATTTTCAAGGCCTGCTTACCATGATGAATCTCTTCTACTCCCGCACAGATATGTCAGAAGTATTGAAAAGCATGGAGGCCATACCGTTCAATCAAATGGCCGCCCAGGAACTGGATGGAGAAAGCCTGGAAGTGATTGAGATAGCCATGAACCTGATCGACGAGATCGCCGCCCGAGAAATAGAATATATTAAAGCCTATCTGTAAAATAAGTAGGCTGCCCCTTAGTAAATGCCAGCTGCCTAAATAAAGTCGACGAGTCGCACCATCTATATGCCAGGAAGAAGAGGAGGGAATAAGATGGACTACCAGTTTGATGTATCTGAATCCGTTGCCCGACCAACACTCTCGATTCGCACCCGAACTCCAGTCACCCAACTGCCGCGGGAGTTGGGTAAAAATTATGGAACCATTTATCAGTATATGCTGGAAATCGGTGCAGAACCCGGTGAAGCAGCCTATGCCGCCTATTACAATATGGACATGAATGATCTGGATGTAGAGATGGGATTTCTGACTGCTAAACCGCAGGCCGGCCGCGGTGAAATCCAAAGCAGTGAGATCCCGGGAGGTAAGCAGGTATCCACACTGTATAAGGGCCCCTATAATCAAATGGAACCGGTATATAAAGCTATCACCGAGTGGATGGCAGACAATAATTATATCCCCACCGGGATAGCCTATGAGTTATACTATAATGATCCCAACCAGGTGCCAGAAAGCGAATTGCTAACGAAAATAGTATTTCCTATAAAAGCGTAGAGTCTGGGGGAAGCTGATGGCAAACAGGGATTTAATTCTGGATTCGTTCACCACTCCTACCTATGACGATATAGCCTTATTTTTCGATAAAACTGCCAGAACGTTATGGCAGGATTTAAACACTTTTATTCAAGTCAGATACCAAACAATTCCTAAGATAGAATATAGTAAGTGTTCTCTGCAAAAGGGCTGGAATGTTAAATACAAGAAAGCTGGCAAGTCCCTCTGCACCCTGTACCCGGTTAGGGATCATTTTATCACCCTGGTTGTTATTAAAGCAGAGATGATACCCTTAATTCAATCACTATCAAATCAATTTGAACCCTATATATTGGATCTAATTAAGGCAGCCGCACCTATGAACGGCACCCTCTGGCTAATGATCAAGGTTGATAATAAAGCCGTATTGGAAAATGTAAAGCAGCTGCTGCTTCTGAAGCACGCACCCAAAAACTAAGAATATCATATCAATGCCGGCTGCATTCAAGACGTCTCAAAAGTCCCCAATCCATCGTTTTACAGGCTTGACGACAGATTACTGGCCTGCTATCATTCAAAAGGTAATCAATCGTGCCGATGTGGCTCAGTGGCAGAGCAGCTGATTCGTAATCAGCAGGTCGGCGGTTCAAATCCGCCCATCGGCTCCATAAGAAAGTAAGGCCCCTCCAAGGTTGGAGGGGCTTCTGATTTTCTGAAATTTTTGTCGGAAACTCATTTTGGGTTGCAATTGGGTGGCATGGATTTTTTCTTTGTCAGCTAAAACATAAAAGCCGAAACCCCCATTTACCGTTTTTACAGTGGCAAAATATCCTATTGTTTAGATCTGAGGGCTCTTTCCCTATTTAGAAAGCGAGCAGCTACAGTGAATTCAATTCATCTGCTATGAAGTCCATCAACACATTAACATCTTCAGTCCTATGTGAAGGCTCACAATAACTCACTAACAGGGTCAGGGTTCTATTATAGGTACTGACCCCAAGTAAAAAACCGGGTACATTAATAATTGGAGGAACAAGATAAGCATCATAGGCAGAGATTTGTCCAAACTGCAATGGACTGATGATCCCCATATTGGTTAAGGCTGGAGAAAACTTGCCAGTTTCTATAAGCTGAGGCATGACTGCTTGAAAAAGAGCAAGATATTGTGAATATTCTATGGCCTCTTGTGCTTCAATTCCCACGGCGCGAGACAATTCTACTCGAGTATTCCTTAATTCTTTAATAGACTCAGTCACTCTTCTTAACGTCTCTTTAAAGGGTTCATCCTCTACCCGGCAAACCCTGGGAGTCATGACTACTGACAGGTTGCAAATATCCTGAGACGGATCGGTTTTAAAAGACCTTCGCAAATCCATGGTTACACAGATTTCCCGGTCATCCCCGGCCGGTGAGTTCAACAATTGAAACATACTTCTAAAAAATGAGGTTAAAATTATTGTATTGATGGTTACGGTATGAGTTTTGCCAAATGCTCTAATTCTATCGAACGATTCACCAGCAAAACGGCGCATGGAAACATGCATTTCCTTTGACTCAACACCGTGATAGGGAAAAGCCCAGGTAGCAGGCAGAGTCTGGGCATGGGGATCAAGTAATTCCAGTGGATCTTTAATACCCAGTGCCTCGAAATAACTCTTCTGGTCCAGTCGGCGCTTTGTATTCGGCTCAGGTTTATAGCGGGAGTCCTTTAGTAAGTTCGAATATATTTCGGCCAGCAACTGCAAATATTGCTTAAGACCTCCAGCGTCTGAACAGGCATGAGAGATTTTCACACAAAGGGTATCATTATAATTGACCCGAATTAGCCTTACACACAGCATCTGCTGTTCACAATAAAATGGGCTTCTCAAGAACTTTTCAATTGCCATTTGTTTACTATCGTTTTGTACAAACTCAAACCACTGGATTGCGTCTGGATTTTCAAAGTGCTGCCAATAAGCTTGTTTATCATTTTCAATAAACTGGCATCGCAATATCGGTTCAGCATCCAATGATAATCTAACTGCTTTTTTTAGAACATCTGCATCCAGGTGTTGATCGAATGTAATGACCGCCTGGATTTGTATATTGGAGTGTCCATACTTATATAAATAATTAATTCTATCAAGTCCGGTTACCGGTTGTATGGTGGGAATTCCATCCTCTAATATACGCGTTTCCATTTTTCTAAAACCCCTTTCTTACTTAAGACAAAAAGTAATACCGATATAAAGTCAAGATTTTACCAAACCGATGGTATTAAACGGTATGGTGTCTTTGTACAATAATTCTGGTAGCCGGGGAGGTCTCTTAACAGCAGTTCCTCTTCGTTTCTTATCCTGAGGATCGTCCACGGTATTATAAGAAGACCAGGTATGACAGCCCAATAGGAACCCAAAGCCAGGGGAGTAGATAACACCATCATCAATAACCCGGTATACATGGGATGACGTATTATGGCGTAGGGGCCGGTTGCTATAACCTGCTGGTCTTCCCCAACTTTTATATTGGCTGAAGCGTAGCTGTTTTCCATAAAAACTCTGATTATCAAAACATAACCCAGGAAAAATATGAGATTAGCTGCAACCACCACCCAAACAGATACGTTTGACCAGTGAAAGCGAAAATCAAAACCAGGAAGTATATAAGCGAGATAAAACAAATTAAAGAAAGCAGGTATTTTCCTCACCGTTTCCTGGTCTTTAGCCTGCCACCGGCTAGCCAATAATTCGGGGCTTCTTTTGAAGAAATAGACGGTAATGAAAAGGGTGGGGATTAAAAATATCGTCCAATAAATCCAAGCCTGCCAGTATCTAAAGGAGCCAGCAGGAAGAAACAAAACCAGTCCAAGCACAATCATCATGATAGTAGGCATTATATACGCTTTTGATTTTGAGATAGCAGTATTCTCCATCATTCTCCTCCTTATAAGTACCGGTAGTGCAGGACCTTATCCCAAACGTCAATCAGGTTGTTGCATCACTTAAATTTTGTCCTCGTTTTACCGCCCGGTTGTTTATCAGATTCGGGATAGAGATACTGTTGATAAAGCTGCTCAAAATTTTTCCGGGCGGGGGGGAGATTGTCGACAATCATTTTATTTCGTAAGCTGTTAAGAGGTCCGTATTGCGTATCGAACTCACCGAACTCATCCAACAAACCTATACTTTTGATAAATTCGGCCGTTTCCCGGGCTAGCTGTTCAATCTCAGGATCACCTTCGGATAGCGAGGCCAGCTTGGCACACCGTGCTCCATAGTCCAAAGCTATTTCATATTGTTCGGGGTGTTTTTTCCAAAACTCGGCCAGGATCCGAAAACTATCCTGGTAACACTCATTCCATTGGAAATCATCCAGGATACCATATAATTTTTGATGCTGGTTATAAATTTCCGGGCAGGTTTGCGCATATTTGTCAATTTGATCCGCTCCTAGGATTGCAGCCATCTTTTGAAAAGTAGGGGATTCAAAAGAATCTTGATCAAGGTGTACCTTGCCCTGGTTCAGCATTTTATCAATCTTCGCTATGCGCTCTTCAATGTTTTTCTTATCAAGCGTGAGTTCACTTCGCAGCAACTGCAACACTTCCTGCAGGGTTGCATTATTGTTAACATTACCCAGTATCTCTTTGATACGTTTGAGATCCAGCCCCAGAGATTTTAAATGTTTGATTAAGCGCATACGATTCAACTCTGCCGGTCCGTATAAACGGTATCCCGCGGTGGTGTGCTCCGGTTTAGGCAGCAAACCTATCTTATGGTAATATCTGACGGTTTTAAGTGTGCTTCCGGTTAATTTAACGAAATCGCCGATCTTAATCCGGTTCTCCATTGCCATACCACCTTTTAAACAAAGTATAAACCCGGCCCCAGGGGCCGGGTCAACATGATTTTGGTTAGCCCTGTTAAATAGTATCTTCATAATTTGAACCCTAAACCCTTCATTTTTTAATATTAATTAATTATAGTCAACCAGCATATCCATTACCTTTCTTAAAGGCTCTATTTCAACGTGGTTATACATCTTAGGCGTGCTTATAGCATGTCCGAACAGATCCTGAACGTCTTTCAGGTTCATGCCGGCTGCCGGGCACATGGTGGCGAAGGTATGGCGCACCATGGAAAGTAATCTTGTTAAAGCCGTTCTTTTCAGCAGCCTTTTAAACCACTTGTTTACGCCAGTGTCATCCATAGGGCTTCAATCTTTATTCAGGGCACAATTTGAATCAAATCTAACACATCTATGCCAGCATCCTAGTCGGTTCCTCATTCGTCTTAACGTTCCCATTGTCTAAAATGTCTCGTATAGGGTAATTTAAGGTATCGGTGAAATAGTATTCATTGCCATAAGTATCATATTCCATACCCCAGGTTGCCAGATTCTCCGAAGATCGGGGGAATCCTGCAGGGCTTTAACTGTGGGTTTGGTACGGAACGAAGCCTTGTTCAAGGTGCTAGTACTCCCTTCTGCCTTTTTGTTGCTTCTATTAGATGTATGAGGGTTACAGGTTTAAACATTGTTCCAAGTTAATTGTTGACTCGACCCTTGGGGTCGGGTTTATACTGACTGTAAGGTGGGGTAGAGATGGATAAAATAAAAATCAGCGATTTTATAAAACTTACTGGGAGTACGCTTAAAACCGTTAATTACTACCATAAAAAAGGTTTGCTTCCTGAACCAGAGCGCTCTGCTGGAGGATACCGTTTATACGGGCCGGCGGAGTTGGAACGCATGCGTTTGATTAAACATTTAAAATCTCTGGGGCTTGATCTCAAGCATATAAAAGAAATAGCGGGAGATTCAAAAAATCCGAGTTCTTCCTTGGAAGTCTTACAATCCCTGCGTCGTGAATTGGTGAATGACATAAAAACCTTGGAAGAACGGGTGGCAAAAATTGATACCCTTCTCGGTGCAAATGCATCGCTCCTAGATGAGGATAGTTTTGATTCCCCTTCTTTTCAAATGATCACTGAAATATTGGGGGCAGATCAAATTGATAAATATGCTCAGGCCTGCCCGGAAATTTATGATCAGCACCGAAAATTGTATGGCATCATGGATGATTTCCAGTGGGGTGAAGACTATAAGCAGACATTTAGCAATCTAGCGAAGTTCTTTAAGGAACATCCCCAAGAATACCGGGTTTCTTTAGATTACGGAGTGCGTCTCTACCGAATTTCTCATCTAAATGAAGATGATCCCCAGATTGATGTTTTAGCCCGTGAATCAGCCGAACTTATAAAAAGTATGCCAATATTAAAGGAGACATTGTTTAAGCAGAAACCTATTAGGGAACCTCTGGAAAACGTTTATAACGAGCTTATTACGGATGTATTGCCACCAGCTCGGATTAGGTTTAATAAGCTTCTTCAAAAATATTTGGGAATTGAGGGTAATGCTAGTGACTAGTATTAGGATATAAGTCGAATAATTGAAGGGGGGATTTAGCATGGAAGAAAATGTACACGTATCAAAATTAAAAGCTTATTTGGTGCCGATAATAATTATGATTGTGATGGGCCTTGTCTTGTTTCTTCCTGCAGGTTCTTTGAAGTATTGGGAGGGATGGATCTGGTGGTCGGTGATCTCCGCTATGACGTTATATATTACCTCTTTTTTCCTAAGGAAAGATCCTGAGCTTTTATCAAGGCGAATGAAGGTTAAAGAAAAAGAACCACAGCCTTTTATCATCCGCTCTTTATCATTACTATCTATGTTTACCTATTTAATCCCCGGCTTTGATTACCGTTTTCACTGGTCAGCGGTGCCAGTTGGGGTTGTAATTGCCGCCAATGCTGTTGTTTTGATCGGATACATATTCATCTTCTTTGTTTTTAAAGAGAATAGTTATGCTTCGATTGTCATACAGGTGGAGGAAGAACAACGGGTTATTAGCACCGGCCCCTACGCTATTGTCCGCCATCCCATGTATTTAGGGCTGTTGTTAATGTTTTTGTTAACTCCCTTGGCCCTCGGTTCTTATTGGGCTTTGATATTGGCTTCCCTTTTTATTCCCACGATTATATTCAGGATAAGAAAAGAGGAGGAGGTACTGCTTCGCGACCTCCCAGGATATACAAACTATTGTGTAAAAACTCAATATCGTCTGATTCCTTTAATCTGGTAATGGTTTGTAGTTTGTATCTAAGGAATAGCTCTAAATAAATCTTGTTTGGAGGGGGTTAAATCCATGAAGAATATTGCAGACATAGTATTTGATAGAACTATTAAAGAAGATTTTGGTATTGATATGCAACAAACCCTACACATGATTCGGTGCCACGATCTAGTTGGGACAATGATAGCAGAAGCTATGGAGCGAGGGGAATTTGATAATCTGGAGGGGGCCGGTAAACCGCTTAACCTGGAAGAGAACCTCTTTGAGCACACTGACTTGCACATGGTTCATAAAATCCTTAAGGATAACGGTTTTGCACCCTACTGGATTGAACTAGGCAAAGAAATCGATACCCTTAGGATAAAATTCAATAAGGATGTTGATTACTTTAAACGGTATACCCGGATTATTTTTAGCGAAAAACGGAGCAGCGCAGCTATGCGCCAATATGAACTGAAAAAGAATGACTTCTATACCAAATGCCGAGAGCAACTTGGGGAAATTTCAAAAAAAATATTAGACTATAATCTTAATTGTCCTGTTACTCAGTTAGGTCGGGCCAATTTCGATGTGAATGAAGAAATGAGCAGCCTAATTAAAGACATAGAAAGAACCCGGTTGACCAAGGTTTAGATCTGTGCCCCTCATATTTCTATCCCAGCAAAAAAATTAGCCTGGGAAGAAGTGAATTTTTATTGTTTTCGAAACTATTTCAGTCTTCAACATCAGAATTGGTTGGGTTTGTAAGACTCTTAGAAACTTTAGAAGACCAATCAAAATCGGCATTTTTCCAATTCGTAATCAGCAGGTCGGCGGTTCAAATCCGCCCATCGGCGCCATCAGATAACAAGTAACCGCGCGGGTTTGCGCGGTTAGTTTTGAGATAAGAACTATCCCTTTATATCATTCTTTAGATAAGGGCTATCATCGAATGTCGCCACTTTACTAAGCTTATCTGTTCCAGATATAAGCATCAGCCTGTAAAGTTTCGCCGTTTTCCAGCTCCACATCAACAATTCTTCTGGTAAAGAATGTGCCATTGTTATGAAGAAAGTCTAGTTTGGCAAGGGCTTTTTGGTCAACTTCATACACTTCACCCTGCACGCGCTCCCCCTTATCAGGAAGGATACCGTGCAAGCCACCTAGGATATATTTTTTATATTCATTTATAAAACCTTTGCCCAAGAATGTCTGACTCTGCAGATAATATTGGTGATAATGGCAGCCTGTCATTAAGCTGCCGTACACGAAGACCTTAATCATTTATAACCACTCTCCTGTCTTTCTTAGCCCCATTATCTTATGGAAAGCCTTATTATTAGACTCTGAACCCTTTAAATATATTTAACATATTTTAAGCCTTTGCCGGCGATTTGCCAATAAAGCTGTTTGGCTATCTGCCGTACCCGATCCTGATTATGATTAATGAGATTAGTTGAAGCAGGGATTTGTGGAATATTGTGGAAATCATATAAATATATCGAGAAGGCAATATTTGAAGCAATGGGAGCCATCGTTAGCTAGGATGAACAAACCAATTGTGCGACGGCTGTAAGAGTGGATAAAACAATCGTTCTCACAATAGGATCTATATATGTCATCGTAAATGGTCAGAATGAAGAATTTAGACGTACCTGCGAAGACGGTTAATGGTCGTAAATTGGCATTTGGGAGCCAATCGCAGGCGATAGACTATATTTGGTTTAAGACAGTAATGTTTTTTAGTAAGATAGTCCATCTTCTTTTAAATTTATTAAAAGGAGATGGATTTTTCGATTTAAAGTATGATATTAGAGAATTTATAATGAGAGGAGGTTTGAGTAGGTAGGCCCTAAAAAAATGTTGTAACTATTATAATTTATTACAATGAATCCTATGGTTGAAAAGAAGGAAATATGGCTACTTTAAGTAATGAGTGTAACCACTTTTTCCTGCTAACGACAACTATATTTTTAACTTGTCCCTTTTTACCATTGCAATAGCTAACTGGTAATCCAATTCTTGACCATTATTGAGCTTAAAATCAGGAAATTTAGCGCCTGTATATCTTAAAGCATCAATCTCAGATTGTTCCATTATATCACCTCCTTTAGCACTAGTTTGCGTTAAAAAGCTGAATATTATTAGTTGAAACCATGGTTATAATGTCAGAGCCCATTGTGTATTTCCAAAATACAAAATATCTTGCTTTTATTTGTAATAAATAACAAACACTATTTTCCAAGTAAAGTTAGGCCCCTCCGAGGCTGGAGGGGCCGGTTGGTTCTTTTCATGGTTTACTGTCTTGGGCTCCAAATAGCAATGAGAGACACATCATCAAGATGTACATATTTGCACTCATGGTTATGAGTATCTATTTCAAAGCTAACCCGAGCAAAACGGGCCTCGGGCGGTGCGGGAATTTTGGTGGAATTATTAAACCCAGTAAATACTAAGCTGCTTAGACTACCATCAGGGATCAGAAGTTGCAGCGCGGGACGGTCAAGCAAGTTTCTGCGATGATCCAGGAATTCCAGCCGTACATCTACCTCGGCATTTCCATATTCTTCTGCCGCACTCATATAGAAATTCAATTGATAGTATATTCCTGGACAGATACCTGGTACGTCCTGGTAAAGAAGTGCGTGAGGGCCAGGGCAGCCTAATCTGGCAGCATTAAAATCCTGGTGGGCTATTTCACCAATATCTGGATTAATCTCTGTTACTCCGGATCTGATTTTCCAACCGAAAAAAGGCTCCTTGGTATATTCGAAATCTCCATTTATTATCAATTCACCGTGCCGTGGAACACAATGACGGCCTTCACGCGGACTATCGTAAGAACAAATAGGCACAATTTCTGGCGATATTTCATAGTAGGGATCTTTATTATCAACATACTTGTAACGATTGTTGTAATCACTGTAGTTGGTGTGATCCAATATGATAGTGAAACGATGGCTGGGGATCTTACATTTATTTGATTTATGTTTGTGGTTAAACTTCCATTCATATACTTGCTGATGAGTATGTTTACTCATTTACATTCCTCCCTTTACTATTAGAAGAAACCAACAACAATTAATTACAAATTTAATTCAATTTATGCCTAATCTTTACATTATGTTACTATAAGGTCTATTTAGCAGATTTAAAAACCAAGTGCGATATAAATAACTAAAATTGAATCATAAACGTTTATATGATTGGTTTTATGGACACTTTTAGGGTCGCCTAATAATCCCAATATAGCCTGGTTACACATATTTTGGAGCGGCATCAGGTTACATTATTTGAAGAACTACTAGCAGCGTGGGAGCACTCTATGGAATACCCTATAACCACACATCCTCACAAGTTGTAGGGTTCTGCACCAAACCAATATTGTATTTACAGTCGAAATAAGCTGTATAATAAAGCCATAAATAAATTGATGAGGAAACGCTATGTTTGCTTTAAGCACCGTAAATAGTGTCAACCCCTTTTTCTGGTTGATGGTTTTGGCCACCGTTGTAGCTATGATGGGGCGCTACATCAAGATACCTTATGCCTTGGCCTTGGTCATTGTCGGATTCTTTGCGGGGGTTACAGGACTACTACCTCAGGTTTCCCTGGAACCACATGTTCTGTTTGCCATTTTTTTACCCCCGCTTTTATTTGAAGCCGCCATTAATATGCGCCTTAGCTTACTCGCAGCCAACTGGAAGCCCGTTTCCATTTATGCACTGGCAGGAACCCTTTTGGCCGCATTTGTTACTGCCTGGTTGTCATACAGCTTGCTGGGACTGCCTCTCGGAGCAGCTTTAGTCTTTGGGGCGCTTATTTCCCCTACCGATCCTATTTCAGTGATTGCTATATTCCGAGAACTGGGGGTCGGCAAGAATTTGAGCATGATTATGGAGGCAGAGAGCTTATTTAATGACGGTGTTGCTATTGTACTTTTTATGTTCCTGGTTTCTTTCGCTTTAGGCCAGAATATCACTTTATTAGACGGCGCTAGCTCCTTTTTTATCGTTGTAGCCGGGGGGGCCGCTCTGGGCGGAGCCATTGGCCTCATTGCTTCCCGAATTACCCAGGAGTTTGATGATCATTTATTAGAGATTATGCTTACGACTATTGTAGTTTTCGGATCTTACTTATCGGCTGAGTGGCTTAATGTCTCTGGAGTTATTGCGGTTGTAGCAGCTGGACTGGCTATGGGCAGCCACGGGATGCAAAAGGGGATGTCATCTACAACTCGGCTGGCTGTGAATTCCTTCTGGGAATATGCGGCGTTTGCAGTAAATTCCGTGGTATTTCTATTGGTGGGTTTTGAGGTTACATTGGTCAACCTATGGCCCTTGTTGCCCATGATTTTAGCCGCTTTCCTCATTGTACTGGCGGGCCGCGCCATTGCAATTTATGGACTAAGTCCCATTGTGGGTTGGTGTGGGTATCGCATTCCAGCCAAATGGCAGCATATGCTGTTCTGGGGAGGATTGCGAGGTGCTATTCCTATGGCTTTGGCCTTAAGCCTGGATCGTAGTTTCCCGGGAAGAGATGAAATTCTATTGCTTACCTTTGGTGTGGTACTGGTATCTTTATTGTTGCAGGGCTTGACCACTAAGCCCCTCCTCAAGAAGCTGGGACTAGTGGAGGTCAAAAATTGGGAGGCGGAGCATAGCCGTCTGGTCGCGCAGATTATAGCGGTTCAGGAGGCCGTTAGAGAGCTGGACCTGCTGGAAAGCCGTAAAGCCCTATCAAATCAAAGCTATCTGCGTTTGAAAGATCAATACCAGCTGCGTTTGCAATTAATGGAGAGAAGGATTGAAGAGTTGGGCCAGCAGGATGATCGTTTAATTCGGATTCAGGAGCGACAAGCCCTCCAGCAGGCTTTGATGACTGAGAAGAGTTCTCTCCGTGAAGCTTATCGCAACAGCTTGATTGATGTTGAAGACTGGCAGCAGCTTTCATTGGAGTTAAATGATAAACTGGAAGCGCTCGAGCAAGACTCCAGCGAATAATGGACAAAGGACCAGTGCCCGCTTGGTGTGGGCATTCGTCTCTGGCAAGTAATTAGACTAAGGGTAAATTATCTACTGAGATTATTAAAGTAGTGAAAAAGGAAATCTCATCAAACAGAATTTAGAGGTACAGGTACGGCGTGACAAACATAGTTGAGCATTTAAAAGCAAAGACCAAAAACCTAAAATGGGATGTTTTAGCACTATATCTGGCCTGTAAACGTTCGGATGTTCCTTGGTACGCGAAATTGGCTGCCATGCTAGTGGTGGGTTATGCTTTGAGTCCGATTGATTTAATTCCGGATTTTATACCGGTCCTTGGCTATGTTGATGACTTGATCCTGCTCCCCCTCGGGGTTTGGTTAGTAATAAGGCTGGTTCCTCCGCAGATTATGGCAGAGTGCCGATTCCAGGCTGAGCGAGACAATAGCGGGAGTAGGCCCAGGCTGTGGGCAGCAGGTGTTTTGATAATTATAATATGGATAAGTGTCTTGAGCTGGCTTACATTAATAATAGTAGATATATTTGGTTTGCACCGGTGAAAATACTTTTGCACGCAGCAACAAAAAAAGGAGGTAGGTTAGTTTGCCCAAGGTAAACAGCAAATATATAAATGAATTACTGGTGGAAAGCCCGTACATGGCTCTGGTTATGGTCGACAAGAATGGCTATATCACAGTCATGAACCAGACATTTCTAGATAGATTAGGCTTAAGCAAAGAACAGGCTATTGGCAAGTATGTCTTGGAGGTTCTGCCGCATTCGAAGCTGCCTGAAGTTCTAAAAACCGGACGCGTGGACATAGCCGATATCTGGCCTATTAATGACCAGGATACGGTGGTGACCCGTCTGCCCATCATTAAGGATGGGGAAATAATTGGCGCAATCGGGCAGAGCTTTTTTCTGGATATGTCTGGTGCCAGGATATTAATGCAAAAATTACAGGAAACCGAAGAGGAATTCAGAGCTTACTCTGATGCGCTCATTGAAAGCCCTTATATGGTTTATGTGAGCGTAAACAAAAAGGGCTTTATTACTATGATGAACCAAACCTATTTGGATGAACTTGGCCTGGAGAAAAAGGATGTTATAGGGAAACACATACTGGATGTAACCCCTAATTCTAAACTTCCTGAAGTATTGCGAACTGGTCGGATCGACAAAGCTGATATCTGGCCCATAAATGATAGAGATACGATAGTAACCCGCATTCCTATTGTGAAGAATGGAGAAATCATCGGAGCTGTAGGAAAAAGCCTGTTTTTAGACATGTCTGGTGCCAAAATCTTGATGCAGAAATTGCAGGAGACTGAGAAGGAGTTTCAGGCCTTGAAGGAAGCTCTGATCGAAAGCCCCTATATGATCTATGTTATCGTGGATAAGGATGGTCTTATAACTACCATGAACCAGACTTATTTGGATGCATATGGTTTAAAGAAAGAGGAAGTACTGGGCAAGCATATTTTGGAGATTGTTCCTAACTCCGGGCTGCCCGCTGTCCTGGAGAGTGGGCGGGTTGATGAAGTGGTTATATGGCCTATCAACGGACGGGATACGATTATGAGCCGTATGCCTATTATGAAGGATGGAGAAGTAATCGGAGCCATTGCCAAAAGCCTTTTCCTGGATATGTCCGGAGCCAAGATTCTCATGACTCAACTCCAGGAAACCGAAAAGGAGTTCCGAGCGATATCCGAGGCCTTGATTGAGAGTCCTAATATGCTCTATGTCATTGTTGATAAAGACGGCATAATTACTGCCATGAATCAGAGCTATTTAGAGGCCCTGGGACTTGAAAAGAGCCAAGTAGTGGGCAAGCATATTTTAGCTGTTACCCCCACTTCCCAACTGCCGGAGATTCTTAAGACCGGACGTATAGACCAGGCAGACATTTTTAAAATAGCTGGCAATGACACGATAGTCACCCGCCTGCCGGTTATTAAGGACGGGGAAATCATCGGTGCCATTGGCCGCAGCTTGTTTATGGATATGTCGGGTGCCAAAATTCTGATGAAAAAGTTACAGGAGACCGAAAAGGAGTTAAATATATATAAAGAGGAAGTGCGCCAGGGTTATCGGGCTAAATGGCGATTTAAAGATATAATTGGTGAAAGTGAGACTTTTGCTAAAGTTAAGTCCATGGCGGAACAGATGTCTCATACTGGCTCTACTTTGTTGATTACGGGAGAGAGCGGCACCGGCAAGGAATTGTTTGCCCATGCTATTCATAACGCCAGCAACCGTAGTGCCCATCCCTTTGTGCGGATAAACTGTGCGGCTCTGCCAGAACATCTTTTGGAGTCTGAACTGTTTGGCTATGAAGAGGGAGCTTTTACCGGCGCGACTAAGGGCGGAAAACCTGGCAAATTCGAGCTGGCCATGGGGGGGACTATTTTACTCGATGAAATCGGGGATATGCCCCTCACCATGCAGACCAAGATGTTATCAGTTCTGCAGGAAAGAATGGTCGAAAGGGTCGGGGGAACTAAACCAATTTATATTAATGTTCGGGTTATTGCCGCTACCAACCGTGACCTGGAGCAAATGGTAGAAGAGGGTAAATTCCGACAGGATCTATATTATCGTCTCAATGTGGTCCGTTTGAATATACCCTCCCTACGGGAAAGAACCGAAGATATTCCCCAGATTGTTAAGAACTTGATGAGTAAGATAAATACTGGAGCAGGTACCCAAATCAAGAGCATCTCACATAAAGCAGTGGAACTGATGCAGAATTACAATTGGCCGGGTAATGTGCGTGAATTAGAAAACTTATTAGAGAGAGCCGTGAATCTGGCTGACATGAACCGGGAGAATAGCCTTACCATCAAGCACTTTCCTTTTTTGGTCGAAAAGGCTTATTTCGAAGTGGAAGATATAGAAACTGCTGCAGCCCCTCTGCAGACAGCGATTGAACAGCTGGAGAAGAAAATCATCCTTCAGGCTCTGGAAAAATCCAATGGCAACAAGGTTCAGACTGCTAAAATACTGGGTATTTACACTTCAGCCCTTTACCGGAAATTAGAAAAATACGGTCTGGACAGGCTGTAGGTGCAACCTGGTTTTTTGAAGGCATACGTAACTATCCTATTTTGATATACTGAATATGTAGATTAATGTCAGAAAAGCAGGCGGAGTTGCGGTATTAATGGATTTTAACGTTAAAATACATGGTTATAAATGGAAGGTGGAACGGATTAAACAGGTTGTCCTATTTTGATATACGGCTATAAGTTAACAATTATAGCCCAGCAAATAGATTCGGTTGATAAATGGACTATATTAATTTGATATACTAGCTGCAAAAAATAATAGGGCGTAAACCGGAGGCGGCATACCTTAAGAATCAGGTATGTCGCCTTTTTGTGTCGATGGCTGGTCTAGTGGAAATTAGTTGGCATGGTTTTTGCTCTTAAACATGTAGCGAGATATATTTACTACTTTTATATAGTTCATCCAGGCTACTTTATATATTCATGCCAAAAGGATATTTCTATGCTGAAAGGAGGGAATAAATTCCTAGATTGCATATTTTATCGGTTATTTATTAATTGAGGAGGAATTCAATAATGGCTATTAACAAAGTTGCGATGTTGGGTGCAGGAACCATGGGACAGGGTATTGCTTGGGCGCTGGCGGCTGCCGGTAAAGAAGTAGTACTTTTTGATATCAAACAAGAATTTATCGATAGAGCTATCAACGCCATTGGCAAAAGTCTGGCCAAAGCTGAAGAAAAAGGCAAAGCAGCTCCCGGTACCAAAGATTCGATTCTAAGCAAAATCAGTGGTACGGTTGTTTTTGATGAACTGAAAGATGTCGACTTCGTCATTGAAGGCGTTTTTGAAAATATGGATGTCAAAAAAGATATCTACACCAAACTGGATGCTTTAATGGCTCCTGAAGTAATAATCGCCACCAACACTTCCTCACTGTCTATCACTGAAATTGCGGCGATCACCAAGAGACCTGACAAAGTTGTCGGAATGCATTTCTTCAACCCTGCCAATGTTATGAAACTGGTTGAAGTTATCCCCGCTCTGCAGACCTCTGATGAGACTATGCAAGTTGTTTTGGACCTGTCAATAGAGATTGGCAAAAAACCGGTTAAGGTTAAAGAAGGTCCGGGCTTCGTAGTTAACCGCATCCTGGTCCCCACCATCAACGAAGGCTGCGCCATCCTTTATGAAGGACTGGCAACTGCTGAAGATATCGATACCGCTATGAAATTTGGCGCTGGCTGGCCAATGGGACCGCTTACCCTTTGCGATTTAGTGGGTGGCGATATTGCCCTGGCAGTTATGAATACCCTGTATGCTGAAACCGGTGATCCCAAATATCGTCCCTCCGGACTGTTAAAACAATATGTAAGGGCCGGCTGGTTGGGCATGAAGACCAAGAAGGGCTTCTATAATTATTAGACCCTGGATTGCGCCATGGTTAAAAGCCAAACCGAAATGGGGGAATTAAGAATGGCCTATGAAAATATTATCCTGGAAAAAGAGGATTACTTGGCGATCCTAACCGTTAACCGTCCTAAGGCTCTCAATGCCCTGAATAAGGACACCTTGAGTGAAATCAGAATGGCGGTTGAGGATGTTGCCGCAGACAAGTCCATTAGAATCGTAATCGTTACTGGAGCAGGAGACAAAGCTTTTGTGGCTGGTGCTGATATAGCCTATATGCAGCCTCTGTCGGCAGTTGAAGCGAGGGAATTCTCAGATTATGGGGAGAAGACCATGCGTATGATCGAAATCCTGGAGAAACCAGTAATTGCAGCCATTAAGGGTTTTGCCCTGGGCGGCGGCTGCGAATTGGCTATGGCTTGTGATATCAGACTGGCTGCGGATAATGCTCTGTTTGCCCAACCCGAAGTTGGTCTGGGTGTTATCCCGGGCTTCGGCGGCACCCAGCGTCTGCCTCGTTTAATCGGCGAAGGCCGGGCCAAAGAGCTTACCTATACCGCCGATACTATTAATGCTGAAGAAGCTTACCGGCTAGGTCTGGTAAATCATGTGTATCCTGTGGAACAGCTGATGGATGAAGCCAAGAAAATGGCAGCCAAGATTGCCAAGAAGGCACCTTTGGCAGTGAATTTTGCTAAGTTCACCATCGGCAAAGGGATGCAGGCTGATCTCGATACAGCTATGAGTATTGAATCCGACATGTTCGGCATATGTTCCTCGACCTTCGATCAAAAAGAGGGCATGGGAGCTTTCCTGGAAAAGAGAAAACCGGTATTCCAGAGTAAATAATTATCTTAATAGATTAAGGGGGATATTCCATAATGATGAAAGAAATTCAAGACGTTGTTATCGTAAGTGCGTGCAGAACTCCTATCGCTAGATTCCAAGGCACCCTCAAAGATGTACAGGCTATAGACCTGGCCGTTACCGTAGCCAAAGAAGCTATTAAAAGGGCGGGTGTAGCTGCCGATGCCATTGACGAAATAGTAATGGGCGAAGTATATCCTCATATGCAGGGATCACTGCCTGCTCGCCAGGTTGGTATTGCGGCTGGTCTCCCAGTCAGAAGTAATGCTTGTAACGTGAACCAGAACTGCGCCTCCGGGATGCGCGCTCTGGAAATAGCTATTCATAACATTCAATTGGGCAAAACTGAAATCGGACTGGTAGTGGGCGTAGAGAGCATGACCAATGCTCCTTATATGCTTCCCAAAGCCAGAATGGGATATCGTATGGGCCCAGGCAGTGTTGAAGATGCTATGCTGCATGATGGTCTGGTAGACCGCTTGGTACCTGGACACATGGGGATGACTGCAGAAAATATTGCTGAGAAATACGGCATTACCCGTGAAGAATGCGACGAACTGGCACTTTTAAGCCATCAACGCGCTACCCGGGCTACTCAGGATGGAACCTTTACCCGGGAAATAGTCCCAGTTGAACTTAAGTCCAAAAAGGGTATCAAGTTATATGAAAAAGACGAGCACATGATTCCCGATGCCAGTGTTGAATCAATGGCCAAACTAGGTCCGGCTTTCAAAAAAGGTGGAGTAGTTACAGCCGCTAATGCCTCCGGTGTTAATGATGCTGCCGCTGCAGTGGTAATAATGTCCAAAGCTAAAGCTCAGGAATTAGGTCTAAAACCGTTAATGAAATTGATTAACATCTGCGCAGAAGGCGTAGCACCCGAAGTTATGGGTCTTGGACCGGCAGTCGTCATTCCTAAATGTCTGGATCAAGCCGGCATGAAATATGAGGACGTAGAATACTGGGAAATCAATGAAGCCTTTGCTTCTCAGTTCATCGGTGTTGGCAGAATGCTCAAAGAAGACTTTGGTATTGATATGGACTTGAGCAAGGTAAATGTCAACGGTTCCGGCATTGGTCTGGGCCACCCGGTAGGATGTACTGCTCTGCGTATTGTTGTCTCCCTATACTATGAACTCGAAAAACAAGGCAAGAGCACTGGTGGAGCTTCACTATGCGTTGGCGGCGGCCCAGCACTGTGTTCTCTGTGGACCAGGGATATTTAATAGCCTCCTCATAGTAATCCTTTTTAAGGGTGATGGTTTGAACAGCCATCACCTGGTTCTTTAAAAAAGTAGCTTTAAGATAAAATAGATAGTGAATAAATGGAGGGAAAATTTAATGGCTGCTAATTTTGCTGTAAATAACATTAGAGATTTTGAATTTATTATTCAAGAATGGCTTCCAACAGACGGAGTCTTCAATTACCCGCAGTTTGCTGACTATTACTCGAAAGATGATATTAAATCAGTACTTAACCCGATCCTGAAGATGTGTAAGGAAGTAATCGAACCCACCAATGACGACGGTGAAAACAACCCGATCATATTTAAGGACGGCAAAGTAACTACCCCGAAGAGCTTTGGCCCCCTTTTCCATAAGCTGCAGAGCGAAGGATGGGGCACCAGCAATATAGACAATAGCGAAGACGCCATGGTACTGCCGGAAATGCTGTATGCTGCGGTTTGGGAACTAATTGCTTCCGCTAACCCTGCATTTATGCCTTACGTGCTGTTGACCAGCGGAGCTGCCGATTTGATTCAAAGTTATGGCGATGATAAATTAAAAGCTATGTTCTTGCCCAAGATGATGGACGGAACCTGGGCGGGGACCATGTGTTTGACTGAACCCAGTGCCGGGTCCGATGTGGGCGACATATTGTCCAAGGCTTATCCAACCGATGACCCGCGAATTTTCAAAATTAAGGGGAATAAAATATTTATAACCGGTGGGGATAATGACTTTACGGAAAACATCATCCACCTCTATCTCGCTCGGGTCGAAGGTTCCAAACCTGGTACCGGCGGTATCTCCCTGTTTGTAGTTCCTAAGTTCTGGGTTAATGAAGATGGTAGCTTTGAAGACAATGATTTCCAGACCACCGGGGTAGAACATAAAATGGGCCAGCACGGCTCGGTAACCGCGTCTCTGGCGGCCGGCGAAAACGGCAACTGCCGCGGTTGGCTGCTGGGCATCGACCCGCGCAACAACGAAGGTAAAGGCGAAGGCATGCCGCAAATGTTCCAGATGATGAATCTGGCCCGCATGGAGACCGGTCACATGGCCCTGTCATGCATTATTAACGCCTTTGCGAATGCTCGCGACAATGCGAAAGAGAGAATTCAAGGCCGCCTGTTTACCAATCCCAAGTCCGGGCGGGTAGCTATAATCAACCATGAAGACATTAAGCGTACTCTGATGATGGGCAAAGCCCATATCGAAGCAATCCGGGCTATGATGTACCGGTTATATCTGGCTTTTGACCAGAGACATCGTGATCCCGATCCGGCAGTTAGAAAAGCAGCCAACGACCTGATCGAAATGACCACCCCCCTTTGCAAGGCTTATCCTTCTGATGAGGGCTGGTGGTTAATCGGGGAAGCAATTCAGACCTATGGCGGTTATGGCTACTGCTCAGAATATCCCTGCGGTCAATTGGCTAATGACATGAAGATCTACTCCATCTGGGAAGGCACCAACTTCATTCAGTCTCTCGACCTGGTAGGCCGCAAGATGAACATGAAGGGCGGCAGCGTATTCGGAACCTGGGTACAGGAAATGGTTGACTTCTGTGAGGCTAATAAGGGCAATGCTACCTTCATCAAGGAATTTGCCAACCTGGATAAAGCTCTGAATGCATATAAGGAAATGTTGAAGGTTTTGGGCGAAAATTCTAAAACTAACCCGAGCCTGATTCCCCTTTACTCACGCCGTATCCTAACTGCTACTTCTCAGCTCTTCTGTGGAAGACAGATTCTCGATCAGGGCCTGGTAGCTGACAAGAGAGCCAAAGAAGTAGGAGCAGAGCACTACGACTACAACTTCTATAGCGGCAAAGTAGCTACAGCTAAGTACTATGTACGCAATGTGGTTCCTAACGTGTGGGCGACGGCCGAAATCGTAATCGATGCTGACACATCTGCCATTGATGTTCCTACTGATGTTTTTGAATACTAGAATAAAAGGAGGACTTTGCTGGTGGATTACAATGCCGAATATCAACGTAAATTAACCCCCGTTGATGAAGCCATAAAAGTGGTTAAATCAGGTGACCTAGTACACTACGGTGAGTTTGTCATGAATTCTGCTTACTTAGATGCAGCTTTGGCCAAGCGGGTTGAAGAGCTTACCAATGTGAATATTCGGACCACAACCTGCCCGTTTCCGCCTAAAGCGGTTCTGGCTGATCCGGAGAGAAAACACATTATCTACAATGACATCCATATGAGTGGTGCCAGTCGCAAATTGCATGATAAGAATCTATGTAACTATGTGCCCTTAACTTATCATGAAGGCAACAGCTTTTACGATCGCGGTTATGTTGAACCGGATGTTGCCTTGATTAAGGTTGCACCGATGGATAAACATGGTTATTTCAATTTTGGGACCTCCGTTTCATTCACTCCTAACGTCTGCGATGCGGCCAGAATTGTTATTGTCGAAGTGAATAACAATGTACCGATTTGTTTGGGTGGCAACCGGGAGTCCATTCATATCTCCGAAATAGATTACATCGTGGAAGGCGATAATCAGCCTTTGATTCAGCTTCCGGAGGTACCGGTAACTGATATTGATAAAAAAATAGCCTCTATTGTAATGGGAGAAATAGAGGACGGAGCATGCCTGCAGTTAGGCATTGGAGGTATGCCCAACGTGGTAGGGGCTATGATTGCCCAGTCGGATTTAAAGGATCTGGGTGTGCACACGGAAATGATGTGCGACTCCTTTGTCGATATGTATGAAGCTGGGCGAATCACCGGTAAGCACAAACAGCTGGACAAACGCAAGATGGTCTACACCTTTGCCATGGGAACCAACAAGCTGTACAACTTCCTGGATGGGAACCCCTGCTGTGCTATTTATCCGGTAGAGTATACCAACCATCCCAAAGTAATAAGCCAGAATGACAAGGTTATCGGTATCAATAATGCTATCGAGGTGGATCTGTACGGGCAAGTGGCCTCGGAGTCTTCGGGAGTCAGGCACATCTCCGGAACCGGCGGACAGCTCGATTTTATCACGGGATCTTATGATTCTGTAGGAGGCAAAGGCTTGATCTGTTTGACCTCCACTTTTACGGGTAAGGACGGCAGTCTTAAATCAAGAATTCGTCCGATACTTACCCCCGGGGCTATTGTAACCGTGCCCCGCAGCATCAATTTCTATGTGGTCACCGAATACGGGGTAGCCATGCTCAAATCCAAATCAACCTGGCAAAGAGCTGAAGCCTTAATTAACATTGCCCACCCTGATCTTCGTGATGAACTGATCAAAGAAGCAGATCAGATGAACATCTGGGTAAGAAGCAACAGAATATTATAATAGTCAGTGATATACTGCTGGGAGGTATCAAGATGGATAAGATTGAAATGCTGGAAAGACTTATTAGTATAAAAAATAATGCAGCCGAAAGGTCCAAACATGAGTCCAAGGGAAATCCACTGTTGCATCACGAAATAAAAGCATATGTTCTCCAGAATGGAATTGAACAGCTTATCATCGAAATCCAAAATACTGTCCTGGCAGAATATCAGACCACTCGTTCGTCCCTAACCTATAAGATACGTGTATCATCCCAAGCAAGTTAACCGACCTCCTTCTAATACATGTGACTGGCTTTTGGCATCAGTCCTCAACTGTAAGGCACAATCCAGTTATCAGAGCTCCAGAACCGGAAAATAATTGACCGCAGCTATTAATGCACCAAATAGCTGCGGTCAACCGGTTCTGGGTGTCTTCTCTACTGAATAAACCATTCTATAACTACCTATAAAATTTGGTAATATATACAAAAAAACCATAAACATAAGTTTTTTCGATTTTTTCTGCTATAATCGAAAGGTGTATTACGTATTATAAAAAGGTGTAATTATGCAAATAGAGTCGTGGACAATTGCATTACTAATTTCAGGTGCAATCTATTTTATTGCGGCCTTTTTAGTATTCTGGTTATTTCGAGCCAATGCCGGAGGCAAAAGCTTTGTCGGCCTGATGCTGGCAGGATGTATATACTCGGTAGGTTACTATTTTGAGCTACAAAGTCTGAACCTAGCCGAGATGTTTTTCTGGTTAAAGATCGAATATATAGGTATAACAACCTTTCCAGTAATGTGGATGATATTCGTCATGAGATATACCAAACGAGAACGATACTTAAATAAGGCCGTTATTGCATCTCTCTTTATTATCCCTATTATTACTTACATCATGGTATATACCAACAACAGCCATCACCTCTTCTATCGATCCATGAGCTTAGTTATGACCAACGGGCTCAATATATTACATATAGTGAAGGGCCCCTGGTACTGGGTGAATATAGGTTACCTCAATCTATTGGTGCTTACTGGTAATGTTATTCTGCTGCAGTCCTGGCGCCAGACCCCGGTACCTCTTAACCGGCAGTATGCCGCTATGTTCCTGGGGTCGCTGGCTCCCTGGGCAGGGTTATTTACCTATCTGTCCGGGAGAAGTCCGCTTAACCTGGATCTAAGTCCATTTGGCATGATTATTACCGGTCTGGTTTATCTTTTCAGCCTAATCCATTTTCGTATCTTCGATATGGTGCCAGTTGCCAGTACAGTGGTCCTGGAAACGATGCGGGATGGAGTGCTGGTTGTGGATTCCCAGGAGCGTATTTTGGATATGAATGCTGCGGCAGTAAAGTTTTTTGGCAAAAAGGTCGATATAATAGGCCGTAAATTAGAAACCCTCTTTCAACCTGGGTCGGGAATAGCGGTTAATATAATGAATGCTACCGCTGGACAGTGGGAATTCCAGGAGAATACACCGAATGGTCCCCATTGGCTGGATATGATGTTTTCACCCCTAACCAACCGTGATGGTGAAACCCGGGGACATGCGATAATAATCCGTGATATTACCAAACGCAAATTAGCTCAAGAGGAACTAGAGCGGGCCAATACGGAATTGTCCAGACGTATTCAAGAACTGGATAAATATAATCGGGAGATTAAACAGTTAAATGAGATGAGTGCCGAGCTGCAGAATTGTGATTTATTGGAAGAAGCTTTTCCGATAATTGTGCGGTTTATGCACATCCTCTTACCTAGCCTTAGGGGGGGGTTATATATTTTTTCCCCAGGAGCCGATGTCATGGAACTGGCAGCCTGCTGGGGTGGTTATGAACCCGGTATGAAGACTTTTTATAAAAATGAGTGCTGGGGGCTATTAAAGGGAGAAGTTCATCGAGTTAACTTGGAAAATAGGGATATGATCTGTGCGCATGTTGAAAGAGAAAACGGTTTCAACTATGTTTGTCATCCCATAATTATTGAGGGATTTCCTTTCGCTGTACTCCATTTAATTTACATAAGCACCGAGCTGAGCGAAAATCAGGTGCAGCTGGCCCGGATTGTGATAGATGCAATCAAACTTGCTCTAACCAATCTAAAGATGAAAGTAAATCTTCGTCAGGATTCGATTCGTGATCCCTTAACCAGTCTTTTCAATCGACGCTACTTGAGCGAAACTTTGAAGCTGGAGATGTTTAAGGCCCGTCATGCTGGTAAACCTTTATCAATAATTATGGTTGATGTTGATAACTATAAAGAAATAAATGACCAATACGGACATGCCCGGGGAGATCAAGTACTAATTAGTATGAGCCAGTTGTTCCTGGAAAACATCAGGAGTGGTGATATTGCCTGCCGTTATGGAGGTGACGAATTCATGATAGTTTTACCTGGCGCTCCGCCAGATATAGCCTTTGCCCGTGCCGAATTAATACGCCAGGAAACCCAAAATATGCGTCTTGCGGGGGATGGCAGCCAGGAGCGGAGGATAACCTTGTCTATAGGGGTAGCTTCTTTCCCCGGCAATGCTAATACAGTGGAGGCACTGATCCAGGCGGCGGATAATGCGTTGTACCGTGCTAAACAGGAAGGCCGTAATCGCACTATTGTCGCGGGATAACGGAGCCATTTCTCTTAACCCTCCAGTTTTTGATAATATTCAACTCCTCGGGTCATCAGCCAATAGTATAAGACCCAAGCTAACAGCCCGAACCCCCCGAACATAAAAGCAGCTGCGGCGGCCAGGGTATGAAAAAAGCGAATTACGGTATAGATTATGCACCCGCCTATTAATATTGAAGCCAACATTGACCAAATCACGTTTAGATTCTGCTTTACCGCCTTCTGTTCATTGTCCCAATCCAATTTGGGGTGAAAAATGTCTATTAATAATCCAGTCTCTATTGTTGGAATTATTGCCACCAGGCCTACGGCTAGTATAGAGCCGTTTATGGCGATATTTAAAGGGATCAGAACATTGGCTGCGATTAGCAGTAGTATGGTTCCCAAGCCACCTAGAATATAGCCGGAGATCAGTTTGGCCTGAATTTGTTTTTGAAAAGACAGAGGTATATATTTGGAGATGAAAAATTCTTTACCTTCCCGAGACAGAGAAGTGGCGGTGATCGCATTAGTAGCGTTTAAGAAAACGGCTATGCCGACAACTGCTGCCACTACTATGATCGATCCTTCCGGGTTTGAAAGCAAGCCGTCCCAGGGCATCGGACCGGTTTCATTGCGTGACTGCAGCCAAAACGGAATAATTAATAATACTGGTATCAATATATTGGTTAATACACAGTTAATAAAATAGATGGGAGTTCTTATTAATAGGCGTAGTTCTTTAATGCAGTATGACAGCAGGGCAGGTGAACCTGTTACCAGCCTCTTATAATCGGAACTGGTAAGTTTTTTTCTGCGAGCATTGGTTTCGCTGGAACCAACCAGACCTTTAAAATATAATTTATCACCAACCTCCCAGGCTAGGATAACCGCCAGTAAAGACAAACCGGTAAACAGGAGAAGGTTAAAAAAGCCTGTCGCATTATCAGCATTGACCAGGGCCAATCCCAGATATTGTGTAGATGGAAAGACCCTGCTTATCAGATTCATCAAGCCGTTAGGGTCAGTAAGCAGATTCTGCACGAAGGCAGGATCCATAACGTTGGGGCCGGACTTCTGGAAAACAAACTGCAGTCCGACTGCCAGCACAATGGCGATTAGGCCGCCCAGGATTTTGAACAGATCTTTGCGGCGGCCCAAGTTAGCAAATCTCATTAGTATCACCGTAGGAATGGTTGCTAATCCCAGCGGCAGCAAAGGTATCAGCAAAAAGCCGAATAATGAATATATCCAGTAAATTGGCGATGCACTACTCTTAATGCCAAAAACTATTATCGGTGGCAGCAAGAAGGGTAACTCTGTCAAATATTCATAACATAAAACTACCGTAAACCTGGCTCCAAGAACCTGCCAGCCTCTCAGGGGCAAAGCCAACAGACTCTGGGCATCCCCGGCCAAGTAGAATAGATTAATCACATAAAAGATTCCAAAGAAAAAAATCATCGAACTGACCAACACCATCCCTAGGGTGATAATCGCACCTTCCTGACCTATTGGAGCCAATAGATCATAGCCCTCCCATAAAAGTTTGGAGTATAACCCTATAGTCGGAGCTATCCCAGCCACTATGGCCAGACCCAGTCCCAGTATTTTCAAATAAGCGAGCCGATTTTTACTGGCTTTGGAGCGGAGAGCTGATATACCGAAGGTGTTTATGAGCAGAATTTTAAGTAGTGCTAGGAATTTAATCATTTTCCGTCATCTCCAGGAACAGATTTTCCAATGATTGATTTTCACGGGCATGTTGGTGTATTTCCTCCATACTGCCGCAGAGAATAACCCTTCCTTTATTGATAATGGCCAGGCGATCGCAAATCTTTTCGGCCACGTCTAAGACATGGGTGGAGAAAAATACCGTGTTTCCTGCATCGGCATGCTCCCGCATCATTTCTTTCAAATCAAAGGATGAACGAGGGTCCAGACCAGTCATAGGCTCATCCAGAATCCAGACCGGAGGATTATGCAGCAAAGCTCCGATCACCATGATCTTCTGCCTCATACCATGGGAATAACTCTGGATGAGATCGCCGGCCGCAGTTGACATCTCGAAACGCTGCAGAAGGGTTTGCATCCGCTCCAGTCTTATTGGGGACGGAACCTTATACATATCAGCCATGAAGTTGAGGTACTCCAAACCGGTCAATCGGGTGAATATATTGGGATCATCAGGAACAAAACCAAATTGCATCTTTGCTTCCAGAGGGTCTTTGCCAATGTCTTTGTTATTGATTTTGATAGACCCCTCATCAGCATTTAGGATACCAGTAATCATTTTAATTAAAGTGGTTTTGCCTGCTCCATTGGGGCCCAGGAAGCCGAATATTTCACCATTTTTAATAATCAAATTGACCCCGTCAACTGCTTTGATGGCACCTCGGTTATAAGCCTTCGATACGCCGCTAATTTCAATCATCAAATCTCCTCCTGACTTTGTACCCTTGGGACAGGGGGGACAGGTTATCAGTCCCACTATTTAGATCCAGGGGTGGGACGTAAACCTGTCCCCCGTGTCCCAAAAGCAGAATTTGGGTTGACAGGGTACTACTTGGGCTCATCCAGATCTTGGCCGGATGGTAGTTCTTGCACCTCCCGCAGGCGTCTTTCAATACTACGTGATCTTCTGGAAGCATTATCAATACTGTTGCTGGCCTCTTCCAATTTCTTTTTAGTCTTCTCCAAAATGTCGCCAAAACTACCAAAATCATTTTTTACCGCGCCCAGCAGTTCCCAGACTTCACTCGTTCGTTTCTCTATGGCTAGAGTTCGGAAACCTACTGAAAGGCTGTTTAATAGGGCGAGCATGGTACTGGGACCGGTGACCATCACCCGAAAATTGTTCTGCAGTGAGGCGAGTAAACCGGGTCTTTTTACCACTTCCGCGTATAGGCTTTCCGTAGGTAAATATATAATCCCGAAATCAGTAGTATGCGGTGGATCCAGATATTTTTCCTGTACCAGCCGGGCTTCTAATTTGATTCTTTTCTCCAACTGTTTACCTGCTTCTTCAACTTGATCCGCCAAACCCTGTTCGCTGGCTTCTACAAGACGCAGATAATCCTCCTGTGGAAATTTGGCGTCAATAGGCAGCCAAACTTCACCCCCGCCCTGGTTTAAACCGGGCAGTTTGATAGCAAACTCAACCCGCTCATTGCTGCCTTGGCAGGTAGCAACATTTAGGGTATACTGTTCAGGGCTCAAAACCTGTTCCAAAATATTGCCCAGTTGAATTTCACCCCAGATACCGCGTGTTTTGACGTTGGTTAGTACCTTTTTCAAGTCACCTACGCCTGCGGCCAGGGTCTGCATTTCCCCCAATCCTTTGTGAACCATTTCCAACCGATTACTGACCAGTTTAAAAGACTCACCTAGTCGTTTCTCTAGAGTATCGTGCAGTTTTTCATCTACTGTCTGCCGTATTTGCTCAAGTTTTCGAGTATTGTCATCCTGGAGATCTTTCAGTTTACCTTCCACTGTTTGACGCATGTTGTCCAGGCGCTGTTCGTTGCTGGCAATCAAACGGTCTAATTGCTCTGCGAAAACTGTAAGCTCAGTTTTTTGTAATAAGGATATTTCATTCATCCGCACCAGGAGCGAGTTCTCAAAGGAATTGAGTCTGCGATTAAGTTCTTCCCGCCCCTGCCTGGCTTCACCGGATGCCTCCGTGCGCAGACAGGACAAATCGCCCCGTATAACCTGGAAAGTATTATCTTGACCTTTCTCCAGAATAACGAACCTTTGCTCCAATTGTTCTAAGCTTTTAGCCAAATTGCTATTGTAGTGCTGCCAGCTGCGAGTTTTCAGCTGCAATACTAAAAGTATTAAAATAACTACCGCTATAAGCAATTCAATATAAAGTAAAATAAAATCCACGGTTCTCTCCCCCTAATAATGACTCATAAATACATTGTATCTGAACTGGGTAAAGAAGGAAATCATCAGGAAATACAATTGCTGCAGAAGAAACAGAGGGAAACCGTCTTGTTCTTTTGTTTGCAATTGGTTTTGAAGTATCAAAACCAAATCATAGAGTATAATTAATTCAGAAGCTCGCCCAAAGGAGGGAAAATAAGGATGGACACTATAGAGGTCAGAATAGGAATCCCAGCTGACTTCGATCAATTGGCCAAAATCATTTCATCTTCCGATGCATGGACCTGTTACGGCATTGATTATAATATGGCATTAAGACTATTTGAGCAAATGAATGACATTATATATGTTGCAGAGCTTAATAACCAGTTGGCAGGATTCGTGACTCTTAGAACAGATGGAGTAGGGAACATCGGCGCTTATATTAGAATGCTGGCTGTGGCCTCAGCATTTAGAGGTCAAAGCATAGGGGCCCAGTTAATAGATTATGTTGGTCAAATTGCGGCCCAGAATATCCCCAATTTGTTTCTCATATGCTCGCTTGATAACGTCAGAGCCCAGAGTTTCTATGAACGCAGCGGATTTGTGCAAGTTGGCCTGATAAAGGACCTGGCCGTCAACGGCCATGATGAATTATTCTACCGCAAATGTTTGGGTACATTGTATTAGAAGGAGCTAGCTGGGACAAGAGGGGACAGGTCCATTGTCCCACTCTTTATGTCTTTTTAGTGGGACAATGGACCTGTCCCCTCTTGTCCCTTGACAGCATGGGTGCTTCTACGCTGGTATAAGTATACGCGAAAATGTATATTTATACTAGCATAGATTTGATATGGGAGGAAGACATGGAATTAATTTGTGAATCTGATCATCTTGAAGATTATTTACTTGAGCTGGATCAGGTGGATTACAATCACCCTTTAATTAGAAAGAAGGTAAAAGAACTATTCTCTTGTTCATTAAATGAACTTGAAATAGTCGAAATTGCCTTTGAATATGTTCGGGACAGAATTGCCCATTCAGGTGACATACAAAGCTCGCGGGTTACATGCCAAGCATCAGAAGTTCTTTACTATGAAGAAGGTATTTGCTATGCAAAAAATCAAACTTGCTAGCTGCAATACTAAGAAGTAAGGGTATTCCTACAGGTTTTTGTTATCAAAGGCTTACGAAGGGTGATACACCCGCTACGGGCTATTGCATACATGCGCTGAATGCAGTTTATCTTAAATCGTTGGAACGTTGGATAAGGTTAGATGCCCGTGGGAATAAAGAAGGAGTCAATGCTCAGTTTAATATTCATGAAGAGAAATTAGCATTTCCTATAAGGAAGAAATATGATGAAGAAGATTATCCTGTTATTTATATGAAACCAAATTCCAAAACCATAACTACATTAAAGCAGAACTCTGATTGTAATCAGATGCTGCTGCATTTTCTGACTACCAAATTGTAGAATGGTATTTTTGATTAACTGCTGCCATAAAGCTTTTGCTGGTCTCAACTCATGGGCCGCTGCTCATCATAACCCTTAAGGATCATTCCAACCCCCCGGTGCTTATAAATTTGTCCGATCCGGCAGAAACCACCCAACTATACGAGCAGCTGCGATCCCAGATAGAATAATATAGCCGAAGCGAAAACATTTAAATTAGGCTATAATTATAAATAATTTACAAATTGATTTTATAATTCGACTAACCTGGGAAACCAGAAAATAGAAGGAGGGAAAGTATATTGGATAAGATTCAAGTGAAATTTAAGAAACTGGTTTCATGGGCAAATTTACCGGAATATGAGACTCGGGGTGCCGTGGGCTGTGATATCTGTCTTGCCAACCAGGATGAAATAATTCTATATCCCAACGAGGTCAGGAGCTTGCCGACCGGGTTTGCCATGATGATTCCATCAGGCTATGAAGCTGAGATAAGGAGCCGGGCTGGTATGGCGGGAAAAGGTATTATAGTGGCCAATGCGCCTGGTACGATTGATGGGGAACATATTGGGGAGATAAAGGTCATGCTCCTTAATGTAACTGATAAGCCAATACGGATACTGCCCGGTCAGAAGGTGGCCCAAATGGTATTCGGACCGGTTGTACAAGCAACCTTCACAGAGGAGAGTTGATGCCCAGTGTCTGAATCCAGACTCACATTATTTACGGCCATTCTAGCTTTAGTGGTAATAATAATAATCAGTACTCTGGGACTGGCCTATTTTGAAGATTGGTCGTTATTTGATGCCTTCTGGCTGACCGTGATTAGCCTCACCACTACTGGTTATGGGGATATCATCCCCATGACATTGGGGGGAAGGATTTTTCTCCTCGTGGTACTGGTCACCGGAGTAGGTGTCGTAGCCTATTCGTTGGGGGCTATCATCAGTATTTTGGTGGAAAGCCAAATTACCAGACTATTAGAGAGAGGGAAAATGATGAAGACCATCGAAAAGCTGGAAAATCACGTCATAGTATGCGGGGCCGGCCGGGTAGGCAGTAATGTTGCCCATATCCTCAAGGCTGAAAGGGTGCCTTACGTTTTAATTGAAACTAATGAAGACTTAGTACGGACTATGCGGGAGGAAGGGCATTTGGTTATTCAGGGCGATGCCACCCAGGATGCAATGTTAATGGCAGCTGGTATCCAGCGCGCCCGCGGCGTTATTAGTGCACTCGCAGAAGATGCTTATAATGTTTTTGCTGTTCTGACGGCTCGGGCAGTTAATCCGGGTTTAAAAATAGTGGCACGGGCTGCCAACCCAGAAACAGTTGCCAAGCTGCGTCATGCAGGAGCTGACAAGGTTATATCTCCTACTCAGCTAGGGGGGCGTCAGATGGCCATGTCTATGTTGAAACCGGCTTCGGTAGATCTGGTCGAGACTTTGTTTACCTCCCGCAGTCTGGAGATACAGTTAGAAGAGGTTATGATAACCGAACAATCCTCTATGGCTCACAGGGCCATTAAGAATCTGTTTAATAGACAAATTAGTAATGTAATAGTGGTCGCTATCATCCGTGATGATGAAGTTATAATGAATCCTCATGGTCACGATTATATTCTTCCTGGAGATACCCTGATCTTCATTGGGTCACGTCAGGATTTGGAGAGAATGGAGAATGTTAGTTTATAAGAATAGCTAGTGTAAGTAATAGGTAATTTTCTCCGTATTAGGATAAAACATCTTAAAGGAGGGTTACTATGAAATCACCTGCGGGGAGACTACGTTTTTCATTACTGGTTTTGTTATTATTGGCTGTCTTGCTGACAGCTGGAGGAATAACTTATGGGTTAGGTACACCGAATAGTCTAGCGCAAGAGACTGGACTGCCTCGGATTGGAACCTATGACAACCTAATGAAGCTTTTGGAAAAGTCGCAGAGCCAAAGTGTATACTATGATAGAAATACTTTAAAAATGGAAGCGTCAGCAGCGGTTCCACAAGGTGCAGGTGCAGTTACAGCAGCAGATTCAAATTTTTCGACAACCAACGTACAGGTTGAGGGGGTTGACGAAGCTGATCTGGTTAAAACTGATGGAACCTATATTTATCAGGTCAACAGTGATAAGGTTTTGATTATAAATGCTGAGCCACCTGACCAGATGGGGCTCGCAGCGGCAATTCAGTTTGAAGATGCCGCATTCAGACCTACAGAAATATATTTGGATGCCGATAATCTAATAGTAATAGGCTCTTGTTACCAGCAAGTCCCCATGAAATGGTCCGGCAGCATGCTTCGACCCCAAATCTACCCTCCTATCCATTCGTTTCAATCTACCCGAGCTATAATCTATGATATTAAAGATAAAAACAACATTTCAAAAGTTAGGGAATTGGAATTGGAAGGAACATATCTATCTTCACGCAAAATTGCTTCCTCTTTTTACCTGCTTACCAATAAATATGTGAATTATTATTCCATTCAGAATGGAGAAGAAGATATTGCTCCATCATGGCGTGACAGCGCCCAAGGAGGAAGCTTTGTTGCCGAGAAATTAGAGGATATCTGCTATTTCCCCAATTGTATCAGTTCCAACTATCTGATGGTGGCTGCCCTGGATCTTAACTCACCTCAGTCCCCGGCCGATATTAATACTTATCTGGGTAGTGGAGACCAGGTGTATGCTTCTCAGAATAACCTTTATGTTGCCATCCAAAAGAATGATTATCAAGTGACAGCATGGCCGAATGACATGGTCTATCAACCACCGGAATATAGTACCAATTTGTATAAATTCGAACTCCAGCCAGGTAAAGTCCCATATTACGGAACAGGAACTGTTCCCGGCCGCGCTTTAAATCAGTTTTCGATGGATGAAAACGCAGGATATTTTAGGATTGCTACTACCAGCGGTGAGAACTGGCGTAATGATCAGTTTACTACTTCCAACAATGTATATGTGCTGAATCAGGATTTGCAAGTCTGCGGTAAATTAGAAAACATTGCCCCAGGGGAAAAGATTTATTCAACCCGGTTTATGGGAGATCGAGCCTATATGGTGACATTTCAACAAGTAGATCCCTTTTTTGTATTAGATTTAAAAGATCCGAGCAATCCTACGATATTAGGAAAATTAAAAATACCAGGTTATAGTGATTATTTACATCCTTATGATGAAAATCATATAATAGGTTTTGGCAAAGATACGGTAGTTTCGAAAGGCTGGAATGGCCAAAACCAGGCCTTCTATGAGGGAATGAAAGTAGCTGTATTTGATGTAACTGATGTCGGTAATCCAGTGGAAATGTCCCGAGCGGTGATTGGTGATCGCGGTACCGATTCAGAACTATTACGCAACCACAAAACTCTATTGTTCTCCGCTGAGAAGAACCTTTTGGCCTTCCCGGTTACAGTTATGGAAGTTGACAAACAAGCCATTCCTAAACAATCTGAGAACCTGATCCCTAACTATGGAACCTTCACCTTCCAAGGGCTATACGTATATAGCATAGATTTATCCAAGGGTCTGCAATATAGGGGTCGGATATCCCATCTCAGCAGTGAAGATTATCTCAAGGCGGGAGATGCCTGGTATGATATCGACAAGAATATAGATAGGGCACTATACATCGATGACACGCTCTATACACTGTCCTCAGCCATGATTAAGGCTAATAATATTTCCGATTTATCGGCTATTAATACCTTAAATCTACCTCACGCAGAATCGGGAAGATTGCAAATAATGGAATAATCGAGACTGGAAGAAATTAAATAATAATCGAAAATCTAATCAATGAAAAAGAGGGATAGTATCTGGCATAAAGCCGGAACTATCCCCCTTTCATATAATGAAAGGAGGGGGCGGCTAATCCATGGGTCCGCCTTCCCAATACTGTCTTATCTTTCGCAAGGCATAGCCTCCGAAAAATAGACCGTTAATAAATGCAACTGGTATGGCCATGGAACCAAAATTAAATTTACTCTTGTTTTCTACTCTGTAATGTCGTCTCAAAATCTATCCCTCCTTTGCCTTATTTTTTGTCAGAAAGTTGATATTTATAGCTGGTTATATGTATCAATTTTAACTATATATGGGCAGCCATAAATAGACAATTTGCCATTCCAGCGGTGAAATGTTAAATTGAATTAGAGAAATAATAATTACCAGATACTTATAGGGGATTAAAATGAAAAATAATAAAAAAACCAACTTTCCCCGAGCGATGCTCAAAAACCTTGTCGAGGATATTTCTAAACTGATTAAGACTAATGAAGGCAGTCTGTCTATATTAGAAATAATAGAAGAAATTCCCTACGATGTCAGACCAGATGTTATTGAAGGACTCTCGGCTTTTTATGATAATTCTATGGTGGGATTTTTTAACCTCATCAAACTAGAATATGGAAAAGAATTTGAGTCTGTCTGCAACCGGGCCCTGGCTAAATATAACCTGGCAGGATTAGAGACTGAACTGCCTGTCTTTAAAGGTGATTTTTACAGGTCCTACGCCACCACCAGCCGTCATACTGGCCGTATGACAGTGGATGTTGCCTGGCAAAAACCGGATGGAAGATTATATGTGGAGTGCTTTTTCCTCGCTTTTGGAACTGACGGGGTGCATAGCTTTTTTGTAGTAGATGATATGTCCAAGGTTCAGTATGAGAGCGACCGTGAAGTGCAAGCTGACATGATGGATATAAATTACGAAGAAAGCTGTCTGCTGATCAGCGATGCTTACAAATTTAATGTGCGTTTTATGAGCCGTCCGGCTCTGGGCAAATTTCTGTACCAGAAGTATCTCGATGAGAAGCTGGAGTTTACTAGTATTAATATTAATACGGTCTTACGCAAACTCTCTGCTAAACTTGCTCCCCGCCAACTGGTCAATAGTTTCTTTCATGCTCTGCGCTACCAGGATTTCAACTATTTGTTCTCCATATTGGCTGAAAACAGTCTGTCTCAGGGGAGACTGCTGCAGCAGATTAATCGGGCTATGAATCCGGGGGCACTGTTGCTGGAGGGACAGGTTGAAGAGGTACGGGCGTCTAACAGTGTTGCGGAATTGACGGCCTACTCGATTACTCTCTATGAGCGCGAAGTCTACAGGAGTGATTATGCTTTTAAAATCATTAAAGACGGTGGCGGGGATTGGTTGATTGCGGGAATTGACCAAGTTGCTAATTGCAAATTAGAACCCGGATCGGATTTCAATCCTTTTGCTGTTCAAGTATACTGCCGAGTTTATGAGATTGTTGATGTAGATGACCTGTTTGAAATGCTGGACCGGGTTGATAATATCCGGGAAGTAGAAGAACTGCCTTACGGTATGCACATGAGGGTTACCTGTTTTGATGATGATTTTAATCATGGGGTGACATTTATGACCGGAGTGATTGCCGACCTGGTAATAAATGGTGATGAATTTGTAGTGATATCGCAGCAGCGGCATACAATCGAAGATTTTCATAGCCTATTTACCATGGATCAACAGAATCCTCTAATTTCGAGAGGCGAATATGAACTGAGCTTAACCAGTGCGTACAGCTACTTAAGCGGGCAATACTTGCAGTTTGAAGATATCCTCCTGGACGAAGGCGATGATATGGCTTTTGAAGACGGAATGCGTTTTATTACCGCCCGTTATGCACTGAAGGATAGAAGTGAGGTATTGAAACGCATAGAAGGATTAAAGAGCCTGGAAATTGAGTTGCCCGGACAATACCAAGTCTTTTACCAATTGGAGAATTGTTCGGATAACCCCGGGTTTATGGCTGAATATGTTCTAGGTTCCAATTGGATTACAGTATCTGCTTTTGGGGACAAAGACATAGGGATTATTCGCCAAAGCTTTGAAGAAAACATGTATGACGCCCTTGAATTTGATGGGCTTGAAATACGGGAGGAAGGTATATTTGAGATTCTAACCGGGGATGTCAAAAAGATGTATCCTCAATTAGAATCTGAGTTAAAGGAAATGTATCTGAATAAATGGTATCATTCGCATCTTCCCACCCTCAGCGGGATGAGCCCATCAGAAGCATGTAAGACTGAAGAAGGAACCCGACTGTTGTGGACTATGTTCAAGCGGATTAAACAGAAAGAACAACAGAGGCGCTTGCGCGGGGAAAGAAAACAGATAGGCTTAAAAGAATATATCCGCAAACTAAACTTGCCGAAAGAGAGTGAATATTAGATATTAGCTTGACAAAGGGGTTGGCGTTGCTGTATACTACTGCGAAACATATTACATTGGCAATGAAGGAAAAATCCTGCGTGAAGGGTTGATAACAGAGAACCGGGGCAGCTGGAAACCGGCATCATCGTTACGCAGGGAGCTCATTCTGGAGCTGCTATCTGAAAAGTCTTGCAAGCAGCAGGACCAAGTAGGTGGTGCCGGACGAACAAGTCCGTTAGAAAGTTAGCACAGCCCTATAATGTGCTGCAAGAGGTCGCACTCTGATAGAGTACGACAAGCAGGGTGGTACCGCGGGAATATCCTCTCGTCCCTGATAAGGACGAGGGGTTTTTTGTCATCTTTTTTAACTGAACTAACCGAGGTTCGTCTTTCGTCCCATGAACACACGTGTTGTCAATTCACATCTATTTAACTTAAGGGAGTAATGCTATGAAAAGCAATTTGGTAAAACATGGATTGGAGAAAGCTCCTCATCGTTCGCTTTTCCGGGCTTTGGGGTTAACAGATCAGGAAATCGCTCGGCCGTTTATAGGTATAGTAAATTCCTATAATGACATAGTACCGGGGCATATTAACCTGGATAAAATTGCGGCGGCGGTGAAGGCCGGGGTAAGGTTGGCCGGTGGAACCCCTTTTGAATTCCAGACTATAGCGATTTGTGACGGTATTGCCATGAACCATACCGGTATGAAATATTCGTTGGGGAGCCGAGAATTGATTGCTGATTCGATAGAATTAATGGTAATGGCGCACGCTTTTGATGCACTGGTCTTTATCCCCAACTGCGATAAAGTTGTACCTGGCATGCTGATGGCTGCTGCCCGGCTTAATTTACCCGCGATATTCGTAAGCGGGGGACCCATGTTAGGCGGAGTTGTTGATAGAAAGACTATCAGCGTCACCCAGGTATTCGAAGGAGTTGGAGCGGCAGCCGGAGGCAAAATTAGTTTGCAGGAACTATCTTATTTAGAGGATAATGCATGTCCCACCTGTGGTTCATGTGCCGGAATGTTCACGGCTAATTCAATGAATTGTCTTACTGAAGCGCTGGGTATGGGACTGCCTGGTAATGGAACCATTCCTGCAGTTTATTCCGAGAGAATACGCCTGGCTAAAAGTGCCGGGATTAAAATAATGGAACTCTTAGAAAAAGATATTAAACCAAGTGATATTATGACCACTGAGGCTTTCCGTAACGCGATTACCATGGATATGGCAATTGGCTGTTCTACTAATTCGGTCTTGCATCTAATGGCAGTTGCTAGTGAAGCGGGAGTAACCATAGATTTGGATCTTTTTAACGAAGTAAGTGCCTCTACCCCCCATCTGTGTAAAATAAGCCCATCGGGTTTCCATCTCATGGAAGATCTATATCGGGCAGGTGGAGTTCAGGCAATATATAACGAACTAAACAAGAAAAACCTGATAAATACCAACGCATTAACGGTAACCGGTTTGACCTTGGGAGAAAACATTGCTAAGACTCCAGTCCGTGACCACGAAGTAATACGGCCTTTGGATAATCCATATAATTCCAGCGGAGGTCTGGCTGTTCTATTCGGTAATCTGGCTCCTGAAGGTGCGGTAGTTAAGAAAGGGGCAGTTGCCCCGGAAATGATGCAGCATCAGGGAAGGGCTCGAGTCTTCGATAGTGAAGATGAGGCTGTGGAAGCTATATTAAATCAGAAGATTAAAGCCGGTGACGTTATTGTTATACGTTATGAAGGACCCCGGGGGGGACCGGGGATGAGGGAGATGCTTACCCCTACTTCAGTTATAGCCGGTATGGGCTTGGATAAAGAGGTAGCATTAATTACTGACGGGAGATTCTCAGGTGCTACCCGGGGAGCTTCGATCGGACACGTATCCCCCGAAGCTGCCTCTGGGGGGATTATCGGCCTGGTAGAAGAAGGAGATCTAATTAGTATTGATATTCCCGAGAACAGTTTACAACTCCTGGTAGATGACAGCGTACTGCTCGAACGAAAAAATCGGTGGATTAGACCCGAACCGCGAATTAAAACCGGATATATGCAGCGTTATGCCGAGATGGTTCAATCAGCCAGCAGTGGAGCAATTTTCAAGAAATAGTTTGCTTCCCGGGTGATTAAAGCGGGCCATCACAAGCCCGCTTTTCTATTTACAATATTTACCATTGTTTAAGAATAACAGCAATTGTTTATATTGAATTTTTACCCTTATTAAACCTAATCAAAACTATAGTTCATCCTTAGCGGAATGAACTTAACTCAAATGGTGAATAAATGAGTCTTTTAGTATAAAATAGAAGGACATCATTTATGATACATGGGATAAAACCAGTTTTTATAGACCAGTATTTACTGCTTTAATAATTATACGGAGGTGATGGGTGTGAAGTTAAAAGGAGCCGAGATTTTAATGCACTGCCTAGAGAAAGAAGGAGTAGATGTCGTCTTTGGCTATCCGGGAGGAGCAGTTTTACCTATCTATGATGCTCTCTACGATTCCAAAATAAGACATATCCTGGCTCGCCACGAACAGGGAGCAGTTCATGCTGCAGACGGTTATGCCCGGGCGTCTGGTAAAGTCGGGGTCTGCATCGCGACATCAGGGCCTGGGGCTACCAATCTTGTTACCGGGATTGCTACTGCTTATATGGATTCTATCCCGATGGTTTGTTTGACGGGACAGGTAGCTTCTTCGTTGATTGGCAAAGATGCTTTTCAGGAGGCAGATATCACCGGCATTACCCTGCCCATAACCAAACATAATTATCAGCTGGAGAGAACTGAAGATCTAGCCAAAATGATCAAGGAAGCTTTCTATATCGCCAGAACCAATCGCCCGGGGCCTGTAGTAGTTGACCTGCCTAAAGACCTCATGGCAAAAATGATTGAGTTCGAAGACAACGATGAAGAGGTTGCTATACGTGGATACCGGGTAATGAAAGGTGTGAACTCGGGGCAGATAGTTAATGCCGCGGAAATGATAAACCAAGCCCAAAGACCCGTTATTTACGCTGGAGGGGGCGTAATTGCTTCCGGTGGAGCGACAGAGTTGAAAGAAATGGCCGAGAAATGCAGAATACCCGTAACTACTACTTTGATGGGTATGGGGGCATTTCCAGGTAACAGTTACCTTTCATTAGGAATGCTGGGCATGCATGGCACCCGTTATGCCAACTATGCTATCGGGGAATGTGATGTACTTATCGCGGTGGGAGTAAGATTTGACGATAGGGTTACAGGCAAGCTTGAAACTTTTGCTCCTAACGCCAAAATAATACATATGGATATTGACGCTGCTGAGATTGGTAAAAACGTCTCCGTAGATGTTCCTATCGTAGGCGACGTTAAGGAAGCTCTGAAATCATTACTGCCCCGTCTTCAAGCCAAAGAAGAATTGGGCGAATGGCATCAAATCATTTCGCGCTGGAAAGACGAGTTCCCTCTTCGCTATGGTAAACCCAGCGAAGGGCGTATCATGCCCCAGCATATTGTTGAAAAGATTTATGACTTGACCCAGGGTGATGCCATCATCACCACCGAGGTAGGCCAGAACCAAATGTGGGCAGCCCAATATTATCAATATAGACACCCGCGTTCTTTCATAAGTTCAGGCGGGTTGGGAACCATGGGTTACGGCTTCCCGGCAGCCATCGGGGCTAAAATTGCGTGCCCGGATAAGACGGTCATTGATATAGCCGGTGATGGCAGTATACAGATGAATATTCAGGAGCTGGGCACTGCCGTTCAGTATAAAATACCAGTGATTATCTGTATTCTTAATAACCAGTACCTGGGGATGGTAAGACAGTGGCAGGAGCTCTTTCATGAAGGACGCTATTCCTTTACTGATATGAGTCATCAGCCCGATTTTGTCAAATTGGCTGAAGCCTACGGGGCAGTGGGGATGAGGGTCAACAGAACTGAGGAAGTGGAAAGAGCTCTTCTAGAAGCCCTGCAGGTGACTGACCGCCCGGTAATCATAGATTTCCAGGTGGAAAGGGAAGCCGGAGTATATCCTATGGTGGCGCCTGGAGAATCTCTGTTAAATATGCTGGGAGGTGATCTTGATGACTAATCACACCCTGTCAGTAACCGTGGAAAACCGACCCGGTGTACTCACCCGAGTAGCCACTCTTTTCCGCAGACGTGGATATAATATTGACAGTCTGACGGTGGGGACTACCGAAAGTATCGGCGTATCGAGGATGACCATTGTCGTCCAGGGAGATGACACCGTTATGGAGCAGGTCATCAAACAGCTCTATAAACTGGTGGATGTTATTAAAGTAATTGATATTACTAACGAAGAATCAGTAGACAGAGAACTGGTTCTGATAAAGGTAAAGGCTGATAACAATGTGAGGGCTGAAATAGTCCAGATTGTGGATATATTCCGAGCCCGTATCGTTGATATTGGCAGAAATTCCCTAATAATCGAAGCAACTGGAGATCAACGTAAAATTGATGCTCTGGAAGATTCATTCCGTCCCTTTGGTATCATCGAATTAGTGCGCACCGGTAAGATGGCCATGATTCGTGGTACCAGTGAAGATACAAAAAAGAGATAATTATTAAGGAGGAGACTATTAATGGCGAAAATGTATTATGATGCTGATGCAAATTTAGATCTTTTGCAGGGCAAGACGGTGGCAGTTATGGGCTTTGGATCACAGGGGCATGCCCAGGCACAAAACCTTCACGAAAGTGGAGTAAAGGTAGTCGTCGGCTTAAGGAAGCCCACCGATGATTTTACCCAAAAGGAATGGAACAAAGTTATTGATGCTGGTATTACTCCCATGAGCGTTGCAGAAGCCGCTGCTGCCGCTGATATTATTCACATTTTATTACCGGATGAAACTCAGGCGCGCGTATATAATGAGGAAATTAAGCCCTATCTGAAAAAAGGCAATGCACTGGGATTCTCGCATGGCTTTAATATACATTACGGACAGATTGTCCCTCCCGATTTTGTTGATGTTTTTATGGTTGCTCCTAAAAGTCCTGGCCATCTGGTACGCAGAATGTATCAGAAGGGAGCCGGGGTTCCCGGTCTGGTTGCAGTACAACAGGATTACAGCGGTGCTGCCAAGGAAATTGGGCTAGCTTACGCACGTGGCATTGGTTGCACCCGGGCTGGGGTTATTGAGACCACTTTCAAGGAAGAAACGGAAACCGACTTGTTTGGTGAACAATGCGTACTGTGCGGTGGGGTTACTGAGCTGGTCAAATCCGGATTCGAGACCCTGGTAGATGCTGGCTATCAACCTGAAATAGCCTACTTTGAATGTATGCATGAATTAAAACTAATAGTTGATCTAATGTATGAAGGCGGCATGGGTTTCATGCGCTATTCCATCAGCGATACTGCAGAATGGGGAGATTATACCAAAGGACCGGATATTATTGGGGAAGAAGCCCGCTGGGCTATGCAGGAAGCCCTGGCTGATATTCAGGATGGTACCTTTGCCAAGAACTGGCTGCTGGAAAATATGGTAGGCCGTCCCCGTTTCAATGCCCTGAAAAGGCAGAATCGTGAACATTTGATAGAGGAAGTTGGAGCTGAGCTGCGTGGAATGATGCCTTGGCTTAAAGAAACCAAATAGGGAAACAGACTAAAAATGTCACACACATTTAGAAAATTGGGGGTAACCCCAATTTTCTAATTACTAAAATATATATTGGAGGATTATTTATGGGTGATCCTAATAGAATATATCTCTTTGATACCACCCTGCGCGATGGTGAACAGTCACCCGGAGTCAGTCTTAATGTGGAAGAAAAACTAGAAATAGCCCAACAACTAGCACGTTTGGGAGTCGATGTAATTGAGGCCGGGTTTCCCATTGCTTCGCAGGGAGACTTTCAGGCAGTAAAAAACATAGCCAAAAAGGTAAAAGGAACTACTATTGCCGGTCTGTGCAGAGCTACACGCACTGATATTGACCGCGGCTGGGAAGCACTGCAATATGCAGAAAGCCCCCGTATTCACACTTTCCTGGCTACCTCCGACATTCATTTGCAGCATAAGCTGCAAATCAGCAGAGAACAAGCATTGCAGCAAGCGATAGATGCAGTCCAATATGCTAAGAAATACTGTGGGAACGTAGAATTTTCCGCTGAAGATGCCTCTCGCAGCGACATGGCATTTCTAGCTGAGGTGGTGGAAGCGGTTATTGCCGCGGGAGCTGATGTGGTGAACCTGCCAGATACAGTTGGTTATGCAGTTCCTGAAGATTTCGGGCTTTTTATCCGCACTATTATGGAAAGAGTCCCTAATATAGATCAGACCATAATAAGTGTTCATTGCCATGATGATCTGGGCTTGGCAGTGGCCAACTCTTTATCAGGAGTTGTCAATGGAGCCAGACAGATTGAATGCGCGGTAAATGGGATAGGAGAAAGGGCCGGGAATGCTTCGCTGGAAGAGATCATAATGGCTTTATACACTCGTAAGCCTTTCTATAAGAAAAACATCGATATCAATTACCAGGAAATATATCGGACCAGCCGATTAGTGAGCAGTCTAACTGGTATGGTCATTCAGCCGAACAAGGCTATTGTAGGAAATAATGCTTTTGCCCACGAAGCCGGTATTCATCAGGATGGCGTTTTAAAGGAAAGAAGCACCTACGAAATAATGAGCCCCGAATTGGTAGGGGTTTATAAAAGTAATCTAGTACTCGGCAAACACTCTGGCCGGCATGCATTTAAAGAGCGCCTGCAGGAGCTCGGGTATAGTCTGGATGAGACTGAATTCCAAAAAGCATTCACGGGTTTTAAAGAAATTGCCGACAAGAAGAAAGAGATTAATGATGATGATCTGGAAGCACTGGTAAAGGATAGGGCTAAAGCTGTTCCGGAACGATTTAGTCTGGAATACCTGCACATATCTTGCGGAAGCAGCGTTATACCTACGGCTACAGTTAAGCTGGCCATTGAGGACAAGGTCTTTGAAACTGCCGCTACCGGAGTAGGTCCTGTAGAAGCAGCCTGTCATGCAGTAGACAAGATTACTGATATTTATGGTAAAATGATTGATTATAAATTGCATGCAGTATCAGCCGGTAAAGACGCTCTGGGTGAAGTTGCCTCCAGGATTCAAATAGAAGATAATGTTTACAATGGCCGAGGTTTGAGCACCGATATTATTGAAGCTAGTGTCAAGTCTTACATTAATGCAATTAATAAGTATTATTATGAGAAGCAGCTTAGCAGCACTCTAGAGCCTTAACGAATCTCAAATTTCACAGTTGACAGGGAGAAGAACGATAGACGCGGATTGCGCAGACCCTTCGGGCGCTGATTATCGCGGAATTCTTAGCATTTTAGCATACCAAGGAGATTAGGCTATTATTTAAACAATTCTAGTTGGATTCGATTAACTCGGCTTAATAGTCCTACAATAACATTTGTTAATGGTATGATGGATTTTAATTCTATTAAATGTAATTAGAAAAATCAGCGTCAATCCGCGCCCGAAGGGTCTGCGTTTATCAGCGTCTATCGTTTCTTTTATGAACGGCGTAAATTAAATAAATATCATATAAATGGAGGAACGTTTATGGGAATGACTATTAGTCAGAAAATTTTGGCAGCCCATGCCGGCAAAGACTTTATTGAAGCAGGGGAACTGCTCAATTGCAAGCTGGATGTTATCCTTGGCAATGATGTCACGGCTCCGGTTGCTATTGCTGAATTCAATAAATTGGGCTTAAAACAGGTTTTTGAACAGGATAGTATTGTACTGGTTCCTGATCATTTTACCCCTAACAAAGATATAAAGTCAGCTGAGCAATGCAAGATCATGCGTGAATTTGCCAAAAAATACGGAATTAGCAACTATTTTGAAATTGGGCAGATGGGCATCGAGCACTGTCTGTTGCCTGAAAAAGGGTTGGTAGGACCGGGTGATCTTATCATCGGTGCTGATTCACATACTTGTACATATGGAGCCCTCGGTGCTTTTGCTACCGGAGTAGGTTCCACGGATATGGCTGCAGCCATGGCTACAGGCGAAGCCTGGTTTAAAGTGCCTGAAAGTATTAAATTTATTTACTATGGCAAAACGCCTAAATGGGTAGGGGGAAAAGACTTTATTCTCCATGCCATTGGAGATATCGGGGTAGACGGAGCCCGCTACATGTCCATGGAATTTACCGGTGAGGCAATAAGTGCCCTGTCGATGGATAACCGCTTTTCTATGGCCAATATGGCCATAGAAGCCGGGGGCAAGAATGGCATTATTGCCCCCGACGAGACAACTCTGGCCTATATTAAAGATAGAGTGCGCCGACCTTATAAGATTTACCAATCGGATAATGATGCAGTCTATACCCGGACCATCGAATATGATGTATCAGCTATGGAACCAGTAGTGGCATTTCCTCATTTGCCAGAGAACACGCGTCCAGTAAGTGAAGCAGTAAATGTTTTGATAGATCAGGTAGTAATTGGTTCTTGTACTAACGGGCGCATTGAGGACCTGGAGGCAGCTGCTTCTATTCTCAAAGGCCATACAATCCATCCCGAGATCCGAGTAATAATCCTTCCGGGTACTCAATCTATTTACTTGGAAGCCCTACGGAGGGGATACGTGGAAACCTTTGTTGAAGCGGGGGCAGTTGTCAGTACCCCGACCTGTGGTCCTTGCCTTGGTGGTCACATGGGGATTTTGGCAAAAGGGGAGAGGGCTCTTGCTACCACGAATCGCAATTTCGTTGGTAGGATGGGACATCCCGAAAGTGAAGTATATCTCTGTAACCCGGCAGTGGCTGCAGCCAGTGCCATTAAAGGCAGAATAACTGCGCCATGGGAGGTGTAAGAGGATGAAATTTATCGGAAAAGTATATAAGTTTGGAAGCAATATTGACACCGATGCGATTATACCGGCGCGCTACCTAAACACATTCGATCCTCATGAATTGGCTGCTCACTGTATGGAAGATGCCGATCCTGATTTTCCCAATAAAGTTAAAGCGGGAGATATAATTGTGGCTGAGAAGAATTTTGGCTGCGGCAGTTCCCGGGAGCATGCACCCATTGCCATTAAGGGTGCGGGGGTATCCTGCGTTATAGCTGATTCTTTTGCCCGCATTTTTTATCGGAACGCTATAAATATTGGCCTGCCGATTCTGGAATCCCCAGAAGCAGCTAATGCCATCCGGGAGGGCGATGAGGTTGAGGTGGAACTGGAAAACGGACAGATTCGCAACCTTAGAACCGGGGAATTATATAAGGCCACTCCTTTCCCTGTATTTATGCAGGGCATTATAGCGCAGGGTGGTCTGATCGAATATGTCAGAGAAAAAAGCCGGCAGGATTCGAAAGGAGAAGTTTAATGTATAAGATTGCAGTTCTTCCCGGGGACGGGATAGGAATAGAAATTGTTCCAGAGGCATTAAAAGCCCTGCAGGCAATAGGCCAGAGGTTTGACTATGATTTTCAGTTTACGGAAGCCTTGATTGGCGGGGCGGCATATGATGCCGTGGGAATGCCCTTGCCGGAAAGCACCCTCAAAACCTGTCGGGAATCTGATGCCGTATTACTAGGTGCCATAGGTGGACCTCAATGGGATAATCTACCGGTTCATTTACGTCCGGAAGTAGGTGCATTATTGCCACTAAGAAAGGAACTGGGTTTGTATGCCAACCTACGTCCCTGTATGTTGTTTCCCAGTCTGATTCAGGCATCCACCCTTAAAGAAGAAGTAATCTCCGGAGTAGATTTAATTGTTATCCGGGAACTTACGGGAGGATTATACTTTGGCGAAAAGAGCCGTGAAAAAACCGCTGATGGAGGAACGAAGGCTACCGATATCCTCAGCTATTCTACCTACGAAATTGAGAGAATTGTACGTTTCGCCTATGAAGTAGCTCGCAAGCGGAACCATCGACTATGCTCCGTAGACAAGGCTAATGTCCTGGAAAGTTCAAGACTTTGGAGAGAAACTGTAATGGAAATAGCCAAAGATTATCCTGATGTAGAGACTAGCCATATGTATGTTGATAATTGTTCTATGCAGCTGATTCGCAATCCGAGACAATTCGATGTGATTGTCACTGAGAACATGTTTGGGGACATACTAACCGATGAAGCTTCTATGTTGACTGGTTCCATCGGTATGCTGCCCAGTGCTTCGATTGGCGGCCAAGTAGGTTTGTATGAACCATCCCACGGCAGTGCTCCGGATATAGCCGGACAGAAAAAAGCAAATCCTCTGGCGACAATTTTGTCTGCGGCAATGATGCTGAGGTATTCGTTTAATCTGGAAGAAGAAGCTCAAACGATTGAAAAGGCTGTACACCAGGTTATGGAGGAGGGCTATCGCACTCCGGACTTGATGGAAGAGGGCAAAATTCTAGTTGATACTGTACAGATGGGTGATCTGATAAAACAGCATATACTGAATAGTTAATAGGGAGGGTTTACAATTGGGGATTTAAAACGGGACATAATCATATATGATACTACCCTGCGGGACGGTTCCCAGGGAGAGGGTATATCTTTTTCGGTTGATGATAAATTAAAGATTGCCAAAAAGTTGGACTATCTAGGGGTCTCCTACATAGAGGGCGGTTGGCCGGGAAGCAATCCCAAGGACTTGGATTTCTTTCGGCAAATGAAGGATTATGAGTTAAGACATGCCCGCCTGACCGCTTTTGGTTCTACCCGTAAACCTGGAGTTGCGGTCAAACAGGATAATAACATAACCTCCCTGCTAGCAGCGGAAGTAACGGCGGCAGCTATTTTCGGCAAAGCCTGGGACTTTCATGTCATACGAGCCCTGGAAACCAGCTTGGAGGAAAATCTTCATATGATACGGGAAACTGTTACTTACCTCAAGGACAGGGGTCTGGAAGTTTTCTTCGATGCTGAGCATTTTTTTGATGGTTATAAAAATAATGCTGATTATGCCCTGCAGGTTCTGGCAACCGCAGCTGCGGCCGGAGCTGATTGTCTGGTTCTCTGTGATACTAACGGAGGTACCATGCCCTGGGAATTGGGTCATATTATTAGTATAGTACAGAAAAACATTGAGACTCCGCTGGGGATTCATGCGCATAATGACGCAGGTTGTGCAGTAGCCAATTCTTTGCTGTCCTTACAGCAGGGCTTTGTACATGTCCAGGGTACGATAAATAACTATGGAGAACGGTGTGGAAATGCTGATCTATGTTCAGTTATTCCCAATATAGAGCTAAAAATGAACAAACGGTGCCTTCCATCAGGCAACCTCAAGCATTTGACCGAGGCTTCGCACTATATCAATGAAATAGCTAATATGCCCAGTCCTAATAACCAGGCATTTGTAGGCTATGGAGCTTTTGCCCACAAAGGAGGCATTCATGTAAGCGCACTTCTTAAAGATTCGCTTACCTATGAACACATTAACCCTGAAGAGGTTGGCAATCACCGCCGGGTGCTGGTTTCGGAATTATCAGGTATTTCCAACCTGCTCTACAAAGCCAAAGAACTTAATCTGGACGTAAACAGCTATGATGCTGAGACCCGCAAAGTAATCAAACAGATTAAGGAACTGGAAAGCCAGGGATTTCAATTTGAAGGAGCAGATGCTTCCCTGGAGCTGCTGCTACGTAAAGCCTTCGGACAGCATGAGGACTTTTTCCAGCTAAAGAATTTGAAGATAATTCTGGAAAAACATGAGGAAAATGATATAACTTCCGAAGCGGTAATCAAGGTTACGGTCGGCGATCAAACCTTCCACACCGCTGCCGAAGGAGACGGCCCGGTCAATGCTCTGGATAATTCACTTCGTAAAGCTCTAACAGAGGTATATCCAGAAATTAACGAGATGCATCTTACTGACTATAAGGTCCGTGTATTAGATGGCAACCTAGGTACTGCAGCTCGGGTAAGGGTACTGGTGGAGTCATCCAACGAGACGGAAAAATGGAGTACGGTCGGTGTTTCGGAAAACATTATCGAAGCCTCCTGGCAGGCGCTGGTAGACAGTATTAATTACGTTTTAATGAAAAAGCACATGAATCAGGACCAGTTAGAACCTAGATAAAATAATTAATTTAGTAGCTAACTAAAACAGTTAGGCCGAGCAAAAAAGTTCAAGAACAAGGCATTAATAAAAGCCCGTGATTGAGGCGTACATCAGTACGTTGATTGAACGGGCTTTTGTTAATAACGCAGCTATTGGGCTTTTTTGACGGCCTAAAGTCACTGGTTTTGCGCCTAGGCAAGACCAGTGACTTATATTATTGGGGAATGGTTTTAGTAACCTTTCTTTAAACCTACCGCCAGAGCCGCAAGGGAAATGCTGTTCACAGTTGCAAAGTCAATGTTGTAACATTGCTGTTCCACTATTTCGACAATATAACGGCAGCAATCCGGGCAGTCTTCACATCCACACCAGCTAAAGCTGAAAGAATCAGTCTCTTGTACAAATTCACCACCATTAATCTGAGCTACCGCATCATTTTCATGGTGAATCTTTTCAAATGACCAGGTTCCCAGGGGGATAGGGCTTCCACCACAAATCTTGCTCAATTTAAAAACCAACCGTAAGAAATAGTTATCATCACCACAGGTTTTAAATGAGACAAGGGAGGAAAAGTCAATTTTGATGGTGGGATCAATTAATTGATTAGTATCTAAGGCCACAGTTGCCAGTACAGTGGGACACCATCCATACCCGCCGTCGAGAACGGGGCCATTGCAGCTTAACGTTGTTGAACCAACACTAGTGCCGCATCTTAAAATAGTTTCAGTCTGGTGTTTGGGCTTAGGATAGGGAGGGGGTGAAGGACTAGGTTTACGTTCTTCACGTTCCGGCTCATGGTCTGCATATTTGTAGGAATCTCTATAGTTCATATTGCATTTCATATTGGAGGACCTCCTTTTCAATATATTTGGACTTATAAGGTTAAACATAATACCTTGCCAAGTACTGATTTAGATTATTCAAAACACTATAAATTGGTTACACTGGAAAGTATATTTTATTTACCTTAACTGGGTAATAGATTGAAAGGCATTTTTTCTGGCTAGTGTGAATAAATACACTAGCTTTCATGGTATAATGGTAAGGTGCCAATAATTAACATTATTCATTGGAGTACTTTGTTTTAGGGGATGGATTATTGAAAGCGATGATAATGGCCGCTGGGGTTGGTTCAAGACTAATGCCTATGACCGCAGATATACCCAAACCGATGATTCCGATGGCCAATCGACCGTTAATGGCTAATACAGTACAACTCTTACGGGACCATTGTTTCAGCAGCATTATAGCTAACTTGCACTATAATGCTGATAGTATCACCAGCTATTTCGGTGATGGGAACAACTTTGGAGTATCTCTGGAATATTCCAGAGAAAAGGAACTTATGGGTACGGCTGGGGGTGTGAAGTGCTGTGAGTGGTTCCTGGATGATACTTTTATCATTGTAAGCGGGGATGCTTTAACCGACATAAATCTTACCACCCTGGTGGGAGCCCACAAGCGACAGGGTGCCTTGGCAACCATTGCCTTAAAAGAAGTTCAGAATGTAGAAAATTTTGGAATCGTGATAACTGATGAGCAAGGTGTGATACAGAGCTTTCAAGAAAAACCTCGAGCTGCGGAAGCCTTGAGCAGAGTTGCCAATACCGGTATTTACGTATTCGAACCGGAGATTTTCAAATATATACCCCGCAGCCAATTCTATGATTTCGGCAAGCAGGTATTTCCGCAGCTTGTGAAAATGAACGCTCCTTTTTATGGTGTTCAAGTAGAAGACTATTGGTGTGATGTGGGCAATATAGTCACTTACCGCCAGGCTCATGCGGACGTTCTGAATGGGAAAGTTAGAGTGAATCTGGAGGGAAGACTAAGTCTTTTGGACGAGAGTGCCAAGGTCTTACTAGGGTTAGGAGTTCAGATTGGAAAAAATGTTAATTTTACAGGCAATGTAGTAATTGGAGCAGGATGCCGGCTAGGCGATAATGTCACTATTAGTGACTCGGTGCTATGGAACGATACGGTTGTTGGTGACGGAATAATTGTTGAGGATGCGATTATCGGTGCCCGGTGTGAGATAAACACGGGATCCTGTATCGCTGCAGGAGCAGCTATAGCCAGCGGGACTTTTGTCTCTGGTGCACTGTCTAATCAAAATAATGAATGTAAATTGAAGTCCTAGGATATCCTTTGATGCAGCTTGTCCTGGTTGCACAGCCAATGTAACTTAAAATAGAATCGATAGAGTTAATAAAGCAATAATTTAGAAGAATAATATAGTTGGTAAAAAAAGAGCAGTATTCGGTTAACGCCAAATTCTACTCTTTTTAATATTCTGTGATCGAAAAAATAATATCATAATTAGGGAACTAGAGGCTTGACCTGGTTATTTAACCCAGGCTATTCAGCATGTGGATTATCTAAAAGTTCGGCGAAGTTATTATCAATAATACTCATATCCAATGATTTAATCTGGTCCAGGCTGGTGTCGTCAATCGGAGACATGTTAAATATCCGAAATTTACTTTTTTCCAAGATAAGTATAGAAGCCTCCATGCCTACATCCTTACCGTTTTCTATAAAACTATATACAACAATAGCACTTTTTTGGCCTACTTGGGTGTAATCTTTCATTATCTTGACATTCACACCCGATGGTACCGGGTTCTCTTTTTCGCTATCAGCTATAACAGCGGAGATTTCCTTCTCAATTTTGGTTCTGTTTTCCAGTAGTTCGGCAGGCGTCATACTGGCATATTCATCAGATAGAAAGCGTACCGACCAGAAGACGCTAAGGTTCTGGGCTACAGTATCGAAATCACGGTCGAAATAACCCTGATAGAAATTTTTAACCGTCTTTACCGGTGCGGGGGTATCTCCATAAGCCGCAAACCAGTATAAACCCGCAGAAAGTATCAGAATGATCGCAAAGATAGAGCGGGGAACCCTTCGTGCAGCATTTAGATCAACTGCAGACCGGGGAGTATTTTCATGAGAAGACTTATCCAATTTTCATATACCTCCGTTTCCATTACAATACAATTAATATAAAACATATTTTACTCCATTTAATCACTATTAACAATGAAATGGGGTAGGATGTTAGTATTACTATAGAAAAAGCAACTAAATTAAACGCAAATACTAGGGTTGGTCAGGAGGATCTATGAATGAATAAGGTAATAATAATCGGTGCTGGGCCTGCTGGGATGATGGCCGCAATTACGGCTGCTTCTGCAGGGGCGGCAGTTATACTATTAGAGAAGAAAGATAAAGTAGGCAGAAAACTTAGTATTACAGGCAAAGGCAGATGTAATCTAACGTCGGCTGTAGATAAAGATAGTCTAATAAAAGGTTTTCCTGGTAATGGCAGGTTTCTTTACAGTGCATTTCATGAGTTTTCTAACCTGAACTTGATAGAATTTTTCGAACAACATGGTTTGAAAACTAAAGTAGAAAGAGGAAATCGGGTATTTCCCCAAACGGATAAGGCGGAAGACGTTGTTGAGGTTCTTTACAAGACCATGCAGAAAACAGGAGTAAAAATTATGACTGCCTGCGAGGTTCTGAAAATTAACATTACCGCTGGGCGGATTGCAGGTATTGACTGCCAGCATGGTCGACTACTCGCTAATGCGGTAATTATAGCCACCGGTGGCATGTCCTACCCGGGCACCGGTTCTACTGGGGATGGATACCATTGGGCAGCTGCTGCCGGACATAAAATAGTGGAACCACGTCCTGGACTGGTACCTTTATTGGCTCGGGAGGATTGGGTTAAAGAATTACAGGGGCTCAGCCTGAAAAATACCCGGGCGGTGGCTTACGATGATAGTGGTAAGAAAATAAACGAAGATTGTGGAGAGCTCTTGTTTACTCATTTCGGTTTGTCTGGTCCTATTATTCTTTCGATGAGCCGAGATATTGGGGAACGCTTGTACCTTCACCAGAAACCGGTGCAAATCGAACTGGATCTCAAACCAGCTCTTAGCGAAGAGAAACTAGATGAACGACTGCAAAGAGATCTGGATAAGTACTCGCGTAAAATGTTTAAGAACGCCTTAGACGAACTTCTGCCTGGAAAAATGATCCCAGTAATCGTGAAATTAAGCGGAATTGAGGGCGGGAAATTCTGTAATCAGATCATCCGTAGCGAAAGGCTGGGGCTGGTGCACCTTTTGAAGCATCTTACCATGACAATTCATGGTACCAGGCCTATAGCGGAGGCTATCGTTACCGCCGGAGGCGTGAATGTCAAAGAGGTTGACCCTAAGACTATGCAATCTAAACTGGTTCAAGGACTTTTTTTTGCTGGTGAGGTGCTTGATGTAGATGGGTATACCGGAGGTTACAATTTGCAGGGGGCATTTTCTACTGGCTATGTTGCTGGAAAACATGCCGCAGTTTCACCCCGTTGACGGTCTACCCTATATCTGATACTATTCAATTTGATTGTGAAAATAATAGTTTGAACAGGAGGAAATGTTGACATGACACTGAAAATGACCCAATATCAGGGTTCATCCAATTATATAGTGAGTGATGAGTTAAGAAACAGCGTAAACATAGCAATTGCTCTGGGCAAACCACTTTTGATCAAAGGAGAACCTGGTACCGGTAAAACTATGCTGGCTCAGAGTATAGCCAATGCCCTCAACAAGAATTTGTTTATTTGGAACATTAAATCAACCACCAAAGCCCAGGAAGGACTATATGTTTACGATACGGTGCAGAGGCTTTATGATAGTCAATTTAAGGATCACGATGTAGCCAACATCAAACAATATATAAAAGCAGGCAAACTGGGTGAGGCGTTTCTGAGCAGTGAACAGGTTATCCTCCTGATCGATGAGATTGATAAAGCCGACCTGGAGTTTCCTAATGATCTGCTCTGGGAACTTGACCAAATGAGCTATTATATACCGGAAACCCGAGAAACTATCGAAGCTCAAACCAGACCTATTGTTATTATTACCAGCAATGCGGAAAAAGAACTGCCTGATGCCTTTTTGCGGAGATGCATCTTTCATTATATTTCATTTCCGGGCCCGGAAGAAATGGAGAGAATCATCAAGGTTCATCATCCTGATCTGGATAAGCGCTTACTGGAACAGGCTATGGAAACCTTTTATATGCTGCGTAATATTCCTAATATACAGAAGAAACCCAGCACCAGTGAATTAATTGACTGGCTGCAGGCATTGGTAGTGGGAGGAATAAGTCCGGGCAAAATTAAACAAGATATACCGTTTCTAGGGGTTTTGCTGAAGAAAAACGAGGATTTGGACAGTCTCTTGCACGGGCTGGAAACTAAGACTCAGAACAGGGCTACTCCCCGCAGCAACTACTGGAATCGTTAGGAGAGAAGAGTTTGTTCACTGACTTCTTTTATTATTTAAGGAATTTTGGGGTTCCGGTTTCTATGAATGAATGGCAGGATCTAATGGAAGCCTTGGATAAAGGTATGGCTGCTTCCAGCTTAACCGGCTTCTATTACTTGTGCCGGGCTCTGCTCGTCAAAACCGAAGCTCATTATGATAGATTTGATTTGGCCTTTGCCAGCTATCTGGGGGATATACAGAGTCCGGAAGGGCTGCCCGACAAGATTTGGGAATGGTTGAACAAGGAACTGCCCTCCCAGGAGATAACCGAAGCGATGCGTCTAAACCACGAACAGCTTGATATCGAAGAGATGAAACGGATGCTGGCCGAGAGATTGGCAGAACAGAATGAGGAACATCATGGCGGTAATCGCTGGGTAGGTACGGGCGGAACCTCTCCTTTTGGACATTCGGGATACCATCCGGGGGGAATTCGTATTGGGGGTAATACCAGAAATTTGTCAGCAGTTAAGGTAGCAGGAATGAGGCGCTTTCAGGAGTTCCGTACCGACGAAACTTTGGGCGTCAGACAGTTTCAATTAGCCTTGCGTAAACTCAGACAGTTTACCACCCGTCTGGAGATCAGCAAAGAAGAACTGGACCTGGAAGGTACGGTTGACAAAACCTGTCAGAATGCAGGCCGATTAGAATTGGTTTGGGCAAGACCCCGGGTAAACAGCATGAAAGTTCTCCTGCTAATGGATGCCGGAGGTTCGATGCTGCCTTATAGCCGGCTGTGTAACCAGTTGTTTACGGCTGTTAATAAATCCAACCATTTCAAGGACTTAAAAGTATTTTACTTTCATAATTGTATTTATGACTGGCTCTATCATGACTCCAGCTGCAGTTTAAGAGACTATACTGATACAGAACATATCCTGCGCAGTTGTGATTCTGATTATAGGGTAATTATTGTAGGTGATGGCAGTATGTCCCCATCTGAATTGATGCGGGTGGGAGGTATTATTGACTGGGATTTACACAATGCCCAGCCGGGTATTGAATGGCTGCAACGTATCCGTAGGCATTTTGAGTACTCAGTCTGGCTAAATCCCATTTCAGCTAACTATTGGGATTGGATGGATGGTTCTTATACAATTAAAACTATTGCGCAGGTATTTCCTATGGATGAATTGACGGTAGAGGGACTTGAACGTTCCATTAACAAACTGAAGAGCCGATCGATGGTAGGAAAGGGGAATAAAGTTGCAAAAAGATAACCAGGTCGAAATTGTGGTAGATGGGGTGACTGGGGTTGGAAAATCCAGCCTGGTTAAGATTATTTGTGAAGAAATGGGGCTAAAGCCATTCAGTGAAATGTTTGAAGATGAGAACCGGCTCCTGCAAAAATTCTTTCATGACAGGGAAAAATGGGCTTTTTCGATGCAAATGAATTTTCTGACCAACCGTTTTAAACAATATCAGCAGGCTATGAAGATTGGTCGGGCGGTCATGGATCGCTCCATCTATTCTGACCGGATTTTTGCATTGATGTATCTCAAGCATGGCTACTTAAATCCCGAGGAATATGCTGTCTATAACAACCTGTTGCATACTCTGCTGGAACATGTTACCCCTCCCCAACTTATGATTTACCTGCAGGTTGATACAGATGAAGCTATTCGACGGATACATAGGCGGGGGCGCCCGGATGAGATGGAAGTCGAACGCGATTATTGGGACTTATTAAACCAATTTTATGAGAAGAATTACCATGATTTTCATCTAGGGCAGCTGTTGGTTTTAAAAGTTGATCATTTGGATTATGTGCATAAATCTGAAGATCGCAGATATATTATGAATGAAATAAGACAAGCAGCTAACAGGGGCTCGCGGTCGGTTGCAGCCTTTTAGACCATAGCTGCTTGGATTTACAGCAAGGTGGTGCTACCATGCAAACGGCGCTGGGGTTTATGGCAGTTATAATAATTCTCCTATATTCCTTTTACTTTATTAGGATAATCAAAGGCAACCCTCAAGGCATTGAACTGGAGATATTAAGAGGTTTGGCCGACTGGATAATTTTCAAAGGGGAATCCAGCAAAACCTATATCTGGGCAATGTTCGGCGGGTCGCTGTTGGGGGAAGTGCTTTATTTTTACCTCACCCTCGTACATATTCAGAATCCAGTTATGATAATTTTAACGGCAATCTTAATCATTATAGAAATTGTTCACCTAACTCGCATAGCGTTAGGGTTTAACCGCTTCTTCAGCGGCAAGTACCTCCTTAGCCAGATATTTAACTGGCGGGTGGAAAGAGCCAGCGCTACTATGTTCTTTACCCATTCCTTCCTGGTAATTATCATATTATACTTATTCTAAATTTGGTGCCGTCTGGCAATATTGGCATTATCCTGAATAAAAAGACCCTCCCGCGGGGAAGAGTCCTCAAAAGGAGACGCGGATTTAATAGCAATAAGTACACTAGAAGCCAGTCGGAAGGTATTTAGGCAATATTATAGGTTTATCAGGTTTTATTTGATATTTTGCTGGTATAACTGGACCCCGGTCATTTACTGTACCGCCGGGTACAAAAGCACTGCTCGGTAATACCCTGCGGACTTCAATCAAGGCGGAACCATACCAGTAAGAAAAGCTGTTTACAATTCCAATTGCAGTCGGGCGTCCTTTAACTGTATTAATAATACAAGGTTTACCATTCACTTGCCCCAGATAAATGGCCACATGCCCGATATGAGTTCTGGCCGGTGCGTCAGAGTTCCAGAAGGTGAATATATCGCCCGGTTTCAGTTTCTCAACTCCTACCAGTGTATATTTTGAGGAACCCGGTATTTTTTTGGAATAAACACCCTCAACCTTCACACCTACCTGCCCATAATTCTTAGCTGCCGAAGTAATGGAATAACCAAAATCCTTATAGACCAAGGAAACAAAATTTGAACAATCAATATATCCAGTTGTAGGGTATTTGGTATGCCCATATTTCATAAAGCCATATTCCATATACCATATAGCCCTGCCGGTAAGCTTCTCGGCCAGGCTGCCTTTGTAGCTCACCCGCAGGGCATCAACTATAGGCTTTTCTTGGCTATTATATGCACTGATACTGGCAGAAGTAGCCGCTGCAGCCGGTGGAGAACAGAAAACTACCATTCCTAAAATAAGCGTCAGCGACATTAAGAATGAAATTATTCTATTTTTCGTTTTAGCCTTAAGTTTCATATAAACCTCCAATACATTTGTTCACGCCTCCTATAACTAGAGTTCGCCTCCCTTTCTTTACTACCTTTTGGTAAATATGGACAATTAGTTTGCGGCTAGGAGAAAGGAGGGCAAAGAGGACGAATTAGTCTAGGTTTACAGCCATAGGAAACAGCCGCTCGGTAAATTGTGGAAAACCAGGACGGTTAGTATAATGGCCAACATAATATGTAAGAAGTACCCCTAGAGGAAGCGAGCTTGTGCTGATAGAAATGCCGGATAAAATTGAATAGGGAAGTTTGTGAGCAACTAAATATTAGTTTATAATTTATTGTAAGAATTGGGGGTTAACTCAAACAAAAGAGGAGGTCAACTTATGGAATTCTTTGATGTAATCAAAAGCAGACGGGCAGTGCGTAAATACAGACCAGATATGGTAAGCAAAGAAGACATAATTAAGATCCTCGATGCCGGGAATTGGGCGCCTTCAGGCAGGAATATGCAGCAATGGGAATTCATCGTAGTCTCCGGAGAAAAGAAGAATGAGATTGGTGAAAGTTATGCAGCGATAGCTGAAACCTACACCGCGGATTGGGAAGCAACAGCGAGAAAAAGTTTCATACGTTATGCCAGAACTTACGGTAAAGCGCCGCACATCATTGTGGTACTTACCGATGCCAGTGAAGTACCTAGTATCAGAAAAATGCACCTGGAAAGTGGCAGTGCCGCCATGGAAAATATAGTACTTGCGGCACGTGCCCTGGGATTGGGCACCTGCTGGATGACTGGTCCCTTGCAAGATGAAAAATCTCTGCGCCGGATACTGAATATTCCAGAGAATAAGGAAATCGTAGCGGTTACACCGTTAGGATACCCGGTGGAGTTTCCGCCCGCACCTGATCGGATAGACCCGGAGTTGAACCAGAAAGTACTTTGGATTGAGTAGAACCGGTTACTAGTCAGGCTGGGATATTTTGGGGACAGGTCCCTTGTCCCAGGATATCCAACCTGGGACAAGGGACCTGTCCCCCTTACATACTGTCAATTACCCTTTTGACTTCCAGCCAGTCCCTCACCCGAATGATATTATTTACAGTAAGGTGAGCATTATAAGGGTAATCAAACATCAGGACCGGCATTATCTCACTTAATTCTAATGAAAGATCATGGTGGTCCTCAACCATCACATCGATGTTGTTCTCCAAACAGGCCTCAAGCTTGCTGAAATGATGCATGTTGGCGGTGTCATTCATGACCAAGTTATCGTATTCGACTTGATTCCGGGATAACCATTCCAGAGTGGTTGCCTTGATGGTTTGGTCGCGCTGGTTGCGTGAGGTTATCAGAATAATAGAATGGCGCTGGTGCAGATCTTTTATCACTTCTAAAGCATACGGTTTGGGCGCGACATTATAATATATATCTTTTAAATAGGTATTTAGAAAGCGCTTGAGCAGATTCGTGGGCCACCGGAGTGATTCTTCCAGGCTGTAGAAGCCTAGGTCTACCCGAGTTCTGAGATCATTCTCGCGATCAAAAATTCGTACATAGTCCAAGATTTGTTCCCGGGTATTGGTTATGGTGTTATCAATGTCAATGCCGATGTTCATAGCTTATGACTCCTCAATGCTAATGTAATAAGGCCATTTCCTGAGCGGTTCACTTGGAAACAAGCCTTAAGAACTCCAATGGGGACAGGTACCTTGTCCCAGTCCAGGATATACCAGACTGGGACAAGGTACCTGTCCCCTACTTAGCGCCCTGTCCCGCGGACTTTGCGATTAGTCTTTAACGCAGGATATTCCCTGCAATAGTCATACGTTGGGCTTCTGAACTGCCTTCGTAGATTTCTGTAATTTTGGCATCGCGCATTAAACGCTCCACTTTGACGCCTTTAACATATCCATAACCACCATGAATTTGCACCGCTTTAACTGTATGCTTCATGGCAGCTTCTGAGCAGAATAGTTTAGCCATAGATGCTTCCTTCGTAAATGGCTGGCCTTGGTCTTTTAACCATCCTGCATTATAGGTCAAAAATCTGCAGGCGTTGAGATCTGTTGCCATATCAACGATCCACCATTGGACGGCCTGGTTTTTAGAAATTGGTTTGCTGAACTGAATTCTTTGTTTGGAATAACTGATGGACTCATCCATAGCCGCTTGAATAATGCCGATTGATTGAGCCGCAATTCCAATCCGGCCGTGATCGAAGCAATTCATAGCGATCTTCATACCACTGCCTTCAGAACCTAAGAGATTTGCTTTGGGTATACGACAATCCTTAAAGATAATTTCAGAAGTCTGAGAAGCACGGATTCCCATCTTCATGAAATGACTGCCTACCTTAAGACCAGGAGCATCCTTCGATACGATAAAAGAGCTCAATCCTTTTGGTCCTGCAGACTTATCAGTCCAGGCAAAAGTGATAAAAGTATCTGCAACCGGTCCATTGGAACAGAAGGTCTTGGTTCCATTCAATACATATTCATCACCATCCAGGACAGCGGTAGTAGTTGCTGCACCGACGTCTGTACCTGCACCCGGTTCAGTCAGAGCAAAAGCTCCCAGGTGTTCACCTTTAGCCAGAGGGGTTAGGAATTTTTTCTTTTGTTCTTCAGTACCAAAATTAAAAATAGGCATCAAGGCTAGACTTGTATGCACTGACATGGTAAAGCCAGTGGCAGCACAGGAGCGTGAAAGCTCTTCCACCGCAATGGCATATGTTAGATAATCAGTACCCTGGCCGCCATACTCCACAGGATAGGGCATTCCCATCCAGCCGCCCTCAGCCAGTTTTTCTATAACCTCTTTGGGATAGCGGGCAGTCTCATCAAGTTCTACAGCAATGGGCTCTACATACTTTAGGGCAAATTCTCTCATGTTACTTCTGATCAGTTCTTGCTCCTCGGTAAATTTAAAATCCATTTAAAACCCTCCTCTTCAAAAATAATATATACACATTTTTAATCTATCAAATCACCGTATTCCTCTAACTGTTGGTAATTAGGCGGCCTTTCGGTTTTGCTTTATTCCGAAGAAGGCGCTGGATCATCACCTGCCTTCATTAAGTTATTCGCATATCTCCACTATAGTTTGTATGCTAAATATTTGTCAACCAATTATTATTTGCTTTTTTTATTAAATATGACTTAAAAACACAAAAAAGAGGTCTAAATACCTCTTTTTTTGCGAACCAAAATTGGGTTCAGTACTAAACCCTCAGACCCGTCGATAAAAGCACCCTTCACCCTTAGGGCACCACTAATGTTCGCTAGGCTCACAATAAAAGTTGCGAGTCTCTGCGTCATTTTAAAACAAACCAGGCTTATACTGCAACATTAATAGTGAGCACGCTTTAACAACAAAAAAGGGGTTCAGTACAATAGTACTAAACCCCTTTGTAACAATCGAAATCTTAATTAGCGATTGCGTCTAGCTTGGAAACAATCCCGGCAATAAACTGGTCTTTCACCGGTAGGCTCAAATGGAACGGTTGTATCTTGACCACAGGCAGCGCAAACAGTCTTAAACATTTGACGCTCTTCTCTGTAACCGGAATTACCGTAACCATTACGTTGCTGTTTGCGGGCTCTTCTGCATTCTGGGCAACGACCTGGTTCGTTTTCAAAGCCTTTTTCTGCATAAAATTCCTGCTCAGATACTGAGAACAGGAACTCATTACCACAATCTTTACATACGATATATTTGTCTTCTAACATTGTTTTTCCATCTCCCTTCTGAAGTACTCTTGGACTAGTTCCCCCACAAAGGAGACTGTTTAAAGAACAAGGCAAGCTAAATTGTAAGTCAAATATTTCCCTTTGTCAAATAAAATACATATAAACTCCGTTAGTGGGTCAGTATTACTAATATATTGTCTGATTATATGATACAATATTCAAGTTGAAGATAAATTAAAGAGAAAGTCGGTTTTAGACATGATTGCTACCAGCGATTTAACCTTAAGCTTTGGGGCACGCCCGCTGTTTGAAGATGTAAACATAAAATTCACCCCAGGAAACTGTTATGGCCTTATTGGTGCCAACGGGGCAGGAAAATCCACTTTCCTGAAGATACTTTCCGGAGAAATTGATGCTAATAGGGGTAATGTTATTATCCCTTCCGGACAAAGATTATCGGTATTGAAACAGGACCACTTCGAATTTGATGAGTATGAAGTAATTCAGACCGTCCTGAAGGGGCATGCCCGACTTTTTGCCATCATGGAGGAAAAAGACGCCATTTATGAAAAGACTGATTTTTCGGAAGCAGATGGCATGAGGGCTGCAGAACTGGAAGGGGAATTTGCCGAACTAGGCGGGTGGGAAGCGGAGGCAGAAGCTGCCTCATTGCTAAATGGTTTGGGTATTCCCGAACCGCTGCATACCAAAATAATGCGAGAATTAGACGGCAGCGAAAAGGTCAAGGTGCTGCTAGCCCAGGCACTGTTTGGACATCCGGATATTTTACTCCTGGATGAGCCAACCAACCATCTTGATATCAAGTCAATTTCTTGGCTGGAAGGTTTTATCTGTGATTTGAGTGCCGTCATAATTGTTGTTTCTCATGACCGTCATTTTTTAAACAGTGTTTGTACCCACATTGCGGACATAGATTATGGCAAAATTCAACTATATATGGGTAACTATGATTTTTGGCTGGAATCCAGTCAACTGGCCTTGCAGCAGGCCAAAGATGCCAATAAAAAAGCTGAGGCTAAGATCAAGGAACTGCAGGAGTTTATCCAACGTTTCAGCGCCAACGCCTCGAAATCCAAACAAGCTACTTCCCGGAGGCGGCAATTGGATAAATTGACTCTGGAGGATATCAGACCCTCTTCAAGGCGTTTGCCTTGGATTCAGTTTAAACCGGAGCGTGAAGCTGGAGTAAATGTGCTGACTATTGAGGGACTCAACAAGAGCATCGATGGGGAACCAGTATTGAAAGATTTTAATTTAGCAGTCAATAGAGGAGATAAAATAGCGCTGGTAGGGCAGAATCAAATAGCCAACACAACTCTTTTGCAGATACTTATGGGTGAAATGGAAGCTGACAGCGGCGAATTTACCTGGGGATTAACAACATCCAGGGCATATTACCCTAAAGATGTAACTGCTTATTTTCAATCAGATTTAAATCTGGTGAACTGGATGCGTCAATATTCGACTGATCAGGAAGAGACATTTGTCCGAGGATTCCTGGGGAGAATGTTGTTTTCGGGAGAGGAGTCCCAAAAACAAGCTAACGTTATATCCGGAGGGGAGCAGGTCAGGTGTATGCTGGCCCGTATGATGCTCACCGGCGCCAATGTTCTGTTATTAGATGAACCCACCAACCATCTGGACCTGGAAGCCATTACTGCCTTGAATAAGGGCCTTACCGCTTTTCCGGGTACGGTATTATTGATCTCTCATGACCACCAGCTGCTGCAGACGGTGGCTAACCGTATCATCGAAATCACTCCCGAAGGAGTTATTGATAAACTTATGAGCTATGATGAATACCTGGAGAGGGAGAGCGGATAGATTCAGGACTCGTAATAATAAACACCATTTGGAGCCATCGCTTGTGATGGCTCTCAGACCGTCAAAAAAGCCCAATAGCTGCGTTATTAACGAAAGCCCGTTCAATCAACGTACTTGTTACGGGGACATTTCCCTTAAGGGGTGTGTCCCCATACATTATACGCCTCAAGCACGGGCTTTCATTAATGCCTTGCTCTTAAACTTTTTTGCTCGGTCTGACTTTATTAATACTTTGGGAGCCATCGCTTGCGATGGCTCTTATTTTGCATATATTTAACGAATTTTTAGATAAAGATTTGGTTGACAGAAGGAGAAGAGCAAATTAATATATTAATAGATAACACATTAATTAATAACATATTAATTTGCGCTGTTGTTAGAGACACAAGTAATGACTTTAGCGTAACACTGCCTTTTCATGTGATGAGCCCGGGCATCCGGGCATCGGGTACCAAGAAAGGAGAATTGAAGAATGGATTTTACTTTGACCAAAGAACAAATTCTGATTCAGAAAATGGCTCGCGACTTCGCCGACCAGATCATAGAACCCCTGGCGGAGCAGATAGAGCAGGAAAACCGGGTGCCAGCCGAAATATTAAAAGGATTGGCCGAACTTGACATGTTTGGTATGCCATATCCGGAAGAGTACGGGGGGGCGGGAGCAGGCTATGATACCTATGTTTTGGCCATGGAACAGATTGCTCGGGTATCCAGTGGTCCGGCTATGACCATTTCAGCCCACTGCTTGGGGTTAGCCGCCATCTCCAATTTTGGCACCGAAGAACAGAAGTGTAAGTATATGCCTCCCGCCTGCCGAGGAGAACATATAACCTCATTTGCCTTTACCGAACCAGGCACTGGCTCTGATCCCAAACAGATCACCTCCAGCGCAGTGTTGGAAGGTGATCACTACATCATCAATGGCACGAAAAGATTTATTACCAATGGCAATTTCCCTGGAGCATTAGTGGTATTTGTCAAGGACAGTCAGAGTGGCAAGCCCACCGCTTTTATCGTCGACAAGTTCTGTGAGGGATACTCGACATCTGAGCCCTGGAAGAAGTTGGGGTGGCATGGTGGTGTGTTATGCGATATATATCTGCAGAACGTCAAAGTACCGCGGGAAAATGTACTTGGTGAACTAGGGAACGGTTATCCTGTCTTGCAGTATGGAATCGCCTTCGGCAAAATAGGCATGAATTCAGTGGCCTTGGGAACAACTTTAGCTTGCTATGAAGAATCAGTTAAGTACGCCAAAGAAAAGACCCACCGGGGTGAACCTATAGCCAAATTCCAGGCCATACAACTCAAAATCGCAGATATCGCCATGAAATATGAGTCCTCACGCTGGATGGCCTATCGTTTAGGAGTACTGGCCAATAATCCAAAAAGCCCGGCAGATTTTGCGAAAGAGGCCGCCCTGTCAAAGGTTATCGTGGCCGAAAACGCCATAGCGGCATCGCGCCTGGCCGTGGATATACACGGTTCTTATGGACTGATGGAAGATTATAAGGTATCCCGTCTCTACCGCGATGCTATTATGGGCCCTCAGGTTGAAGGGGTTATCGATATGCAGAAGCTTATTGTAGCCGGTTCGATACTGGGCTAATTGACAGAAATGCAGCAGAGGGGAGGAGAACCTGATGGCGGAGGAAGCCGAGGAAATATTTGATGCTATTGTAGTAGGGGCTGGTTTAGCCGGCCTGGCAGCGGCCTACACTTTGGCCGGAGCCGGTATGGAAGTACTGGTGCTGGAGAGAGGTGACTATCCGGGCGCCAAGAACGTCACCGGCGGACGCATATATGTTAATCCAATAAGAGATCTTTTCCCGGATCTGTGGCAAAAGGCTCCTCTGGAAAGACATATAAGTCATGAAGAAGTATGTCTGATGGATAAGGAACGATCCCTAACCATAAGATACGATGGTTCAGAACTGAATGAACAACCATACCAAAGTTACAGTATCTTGAGGGGGAAATTCGACAAATGGCTCGCCAAACAGGCCGAGCGAAAAGGCGCCATATTGGTCAACAAGAGCCGAGTAGATGACATTATCATAGAAAACGGACAAGTACGGGGAGTAATAGCCGGGGGAGAAGAACTGCGAGCTAATGTAGTGATAGCTTGTGATGGGGTATTATCTTTTGTTGCTCAGAAAGCAGGACTGCGCCCACCATCCCTGTCCAAAAACTTTGCAGTAGGATTTAAAGAAATAATAGAACTGGAGCGCTCAGTTTTAGAAGATCGTTTTAATCTGGAAGATAACGAAGGGGCAGCACGGCTGTTTATGGGAGATGTAACTGCCGGTAAATTTGGCGGCGGGTTCCTCTATACCAACCAGGAAAGTATCAGTATTGGAATAGTTGTGGGCATCGATGCATTGACCGATGAAGAACCTCAGATTAACGCCCCGGAACTGCTGGATAAGTTCAAACAAAGGCCCGAGGTGATGCGGCTTATCAAGGGCGGGCAAACCGTGGAATATGCAGCGCACGTGATACCTGAGGGAGGTCTAAAGACCATGGGCAAACTCTATGGGGATGGTATCCTGGTAGCTGGAGATGCCGCTGGCTTCTCTATGAACATAGGGGTTACAGTTCGAGGCATGGAATACGCCATGGCCAGCGGCTACTATGCTGCCCAGGCTGTTGTAAAGGCCAAAGAAAAAAACGATTTTACAAAGTCGACTTTATCTGTCTATGGGACCCTCTTAAATAGTAGTTTTGTCCTAACCGACTTCAAAAACTTCCAACAATCCTTGGATGTATTGGAATATCCGCCACTCTTTAAGCACTATCCGGAACTGGTCGGCAAAATCATGCAGGACCTATACGCAGTGCCGGCTGGACCCAAAGCCAAACTATATCCAACCATAAAGAAACATCTGACCTTAGGTGAGATGTGGGGCATGGTGCAGGCAGGCAGGAGGATGATGAAGATATGAGCGACGTGATGGGATTAAAAGCCAAATTAGGATTAAACGTATTTAAAGAAGACAAAGAATTTCACATAGAAATAAGAGCAGGCAAGGAAAAGGATGCTGATTTAAAAAAGGCTATCCTGATATGCCCGGCAGGTTTGTACAGTGAGAACGAAAAGGGTGAGGTAGTAATAAGTGTGGATGGCTGTCTGGAATGTGGCACCTGTCTCCTGGCCTGCGGAGAAGAGCTGCTTAAATGGCATTATCCCAGCGGCGGCTCAGGAGTACAGTTCCGTTTTGGGTAAATCGATCTGACCAGCCAACTATCCATCATATATTTAGGAGGTTTTAGGGAATGAACATCGTTGTAGCGGTAAAACAAATACCGGATCTGCAGCAAGTAAGGATCAGAAATAGACAGCCCGTATTTGAGGGCGTACCGTTTACCCTGGGTCTGATCGATAAGAACGCGCTGGAAGCAGGTGTGCAGCTAAAAGAGGTTAGTGGAGCCAATTTGATTGTAGTATCTGCCGGTAATGAAGAAGTAGAAGAAACTATAAAAGAAGCTCTGGCAGCCGGTGCCGATGAAGCATATCTGGTAATAGATGATAAACTCACCGATTTGGAAAGTTCCATAAGTGCCAGCGTCCTAGCTGCCGCAATCAGGAAGATTGATGATGTAGGACTGCTGTTGTTCGGAGAAGGCAGTGGTGATAACTACTCGGGACAGGTAAGTTCACGGGTAGCCGAACTCCTCGGCCTTCCCCAGGTTGGATATGTCAGTCAAATCGAGTTAGATGGAACTGTGGTCAGGATTACCCGCTCGTTAGAAGACAGTGAGGAAGTATTGGAGGCACAGCTGCCGCTGGTAATCAGCGTGTTGGGGGACATTAATGAACCTCGCATCCCTTCAGTTACACAGATTTTAAAGGCGGGGAGAAAACCCAAAGAGATAATAGAGCTGAACGATCTGGACATAGATCTGTCTGGGCTTAAGAAAATAACCACCCTGAGTTCGTTGGCACCGGAGAATGATCGCAAACGAGCAGCTGTCAGAACGGTAACCGAACTGGTATCGGCTCTACAGGCTGAAGGATTCATAGGGAGGCAATGATAATGGCGATAATGATATACAGTGAAAAAAACGGGTTAGCCTTAGAAATGCTGACAGCTGCGAGACTTATTGCTGCGAATATCGGTACTGACATTAATGCCCTCTGCATTAATAATGATATACAAGCAGAAGAGCTGGCGGCTGCCGGAGTTAGAACCTATTCTATCATGAATAATGCCATCAACCTGGCTGATACAGCATCGGTTGCGGGGGCTCTGCAAAATGCCGCCGGGCAATTGGATGCATCAATAGTGCTGCTGGCTTCCAACCGTAGAGGTAAAGAGCTGGCCGGACGTTTGGCTCAGAAATTGGATGCGGGCTGTCTAACCGATGTAAATGGCTTGCAGGTGATTAATGGGAAAGTGCAATGTACGCGCAATACTTTAGGGGGAGCAACAATTGCCACCCAGCAAATAGATAGTGGACGGCAGGTCATAGCTCTAGCTCCCCGCTCTTTTGCAGCCGCTGCACTTCAGGAAAGGGGCATTGTACAAGAGCTTGGCATAGAATCAGGACCATCACCCATTAAATTGATTGCCAGCCGTAACAAAGCGGGAGATGTTGTAGATATCGAAGCAGCTGATATTCTGGTTATCGTGGGCCAGGGTATGGAAAAAGCGGATGTGGTTTTAGCTGAAGGTATAGCTAGCAAGCTAGGTGGAGAACTAGCCTGTTCCAAACCGGTAGCTACCGATAAAAAATGGCTGGGAGAAGACCGGATAGTAGGGTTGTCAGGCAAGAAATGCAAACCGCAATTAGCCATAATATTGGGTGTATCCGGGCAGGTACAATTTACGGTCGGAATACGTGATGCACATACCATCGTTGCCATCAACAATGACGAGAACGCATATATTCTTCAGATGGCTGACTATGCCATGGTGGCCGATCTCAAGGAGATACTGCCAGAACTTAATGAGGTCTTGAGATAGGACCTAAGATAAACATGCAGAACGGTGTACACTTTGCCGAGTGGCTGATGATAGAACATGAAAATTTTTTGGCATCGAGCCATATAAATTGATAGGGGAGATGAAAAAATGAGTAATGAAGCGGTTGTGTGGACTAAAGAGGCTGGTATATGTACGATTACATTGAACCGTCCGGAGGTGATGAATGCTCTTAACGGTGATATGGCAAATAGCTTAATGGCTGCATTTCAAGAATGTTATGATCCAGAAATAAGAACTGTCGTACTTACCGGTGCTGGCAAGGCATTTTGTTTAGGCGGCGATATTGCCTGGGCCAGCAAATATGGAGATGGAGATTTACAGGCCTTTTTTAGAGATTTTACGATTCCTGTAGCTCGCCTTATATCTGATATGAGGCAGCTGCCTAAACCCATAATTGCTAGTATTAACGGTATCTGCGCCGGTATTGGCATAAGCCTGGCTGCAGCTTGTGACCTGCGTATCTGCAGTGACAAAGCTATTTTCAAGCAGGCATATACCGGGGTGGGAATCTGCCAGGATGGAGGATTTTCACAAATGGTACCTATAATAATAGGCATGGGCCGGGCTAGTGAGATGGTCTTCCTCGACGAAGTAATTACTGCCGAAAAGGCTCTGGAGTGGGGACTCGTAAACAAGGTGTTCAGCGCGGAAGAATTCCCGGAAGCTACTAAAAAAATGGCGCAAAAGATGGCGAATGGCGCAACTAAGGCATTTGCGGCATCTAAAGAACTTTTGAATCAATGCTTATTGCCTCATTTAGAAGTTCAATTAGAAAAAGAGCGCAACGGAGTTATGAGCACGTCGTTAACCGAGGATTATAAAGAAGGTGTAGCCGTATTTACTGGTCAGAAGAAAAAGGCAGAGTTTCAGGGAAAATAAAAACCTCAGCACCCCAATCTGCTTGCTATGACATTTCCTTAGTGATGGACTTCACTCGACACATTAGTTGATTTTCTTCTGAGTTCTTGAGTGGTCTCAATGTGACTTGACGTCGTGTAAGTAAAAACACTAATATTATTTGTTAGTATTATATTCATTAATGAACTGATTAAAAGACTATAATATAGATTCGAAGGAGATTAACTGTGGATAACTTTACTAAAGCCTGGTGCTTTCGTCTGGCCGCTCTGTCTCGGAAAATAAGTCGCAATTACAATGCCGAGTGCTCAAAGTTCGGAATCACAGCCACCCAATCATTTGTGATCTTGGATTTAATTAGTCATGACGGCAGCAGTGTTAAGGATATTGCCGCCCGAATACAATTGGATAGTCCAGCCGTTACAGGTGTTATTGATCGACTTTACAAAGAAAACCTGGTGCAAAGAATTGAAGATCCCTCTGACCGGCGCAGCTTACAGATATTTCTTACCCCTAAAGGCAGTCATCTGGCTGATGAACTAGTGCCTATGTCAGAGGAATTCAACCGCAATATCCAGGACGGTTTTGATTTAGATGAAGTAGAACTTTTTCAAAAGTTTCTTTATCGCCTTGAACAGAAATTCTAGGGGGAAACCGGGACTAAACAAGGAGATGGCTCTGCGACAAGGGACGGTTCCATTTTGTCGCACTATCCAACTAGTGCGACAAAATGGAACCGTCCCCTGTCGCAGTCTCCTGGCGCAAAACGTGATCGCGCTTGATCGCTTGTTTCCCCGCTTCTTTAGTAGCGCAATAATGCTGCCATGGGTTCGCCGTCTGGAACTTTATCTGCTGGAACCATATAGACGGATCCTCCATTTAGAATGGTCTGCATAGCTGTGAAGTCATACAAATCCTCATCCCCGAGTTCAGTTTGTTGATGTAGTTGCACTTCATTCATTTGGGGGTCAAAACTACCCCATTGTTCGGCTCCTTCAGCTAAAAAAAGTATCTCCACCTGGCCGTTATAGGCTGCTGGAGCTGCCTGTTTTAAATCGTGAGTGGTGCGTCCGGTTCCATTCAATGGGCCATAATAGGTTAAAGCTTCCTGCTCAGCCTTATGGTAATAATGTTCCACCAGGGGCCAGGCCAGGGTCTGTAAATCCTCAGCATCTATTTCTTCTGGATTACCAGGAAGACCTTCATCGGTCAGATAAGCATAGGTGTTGGCTTCGCGGTAGATTGGAAATAGAAACTCAACTCCGGCCAGAACCAGAGGGGCCTTTTCATCCCGCAGCATACGATGTAAACCACGGTCGATCAAGCAGAAATAACGCCAAATGTTACCTTTGTCGCCATCCACACCAACCCCGTGACCGTGATACAGGGCTACAGCTTGACTAGTTGGTGCCTCCCGGGTATGACTGTGAAATTGCAGTTGTCTCTCGGGATCATCAAACTGCATGGCTTCAGCCAGACTATGAGGGATGTCATCAATCTCAACTTCGGTGACACTAGCACGCGTGCACTGAAGAACCCGGACAGCATTCTGGCTAAGAGCCAGGACATAGAATAATCCATCCCCATTCAATAAAGGAAGAAGGGGTTTGAGATGAAAACGCTGCCCAATTTGCACAAACTCGTTTACGTTAAAGGGAAGGCTATAATGATAGAACATATCGGAAGCAAGGAATATTGCCAGCCCATCGCGCTGCTGCTGCCAGAATTGATTATCCAGTACCAATTTCAGAACTGGTTCCAGCAATTGTTTGGCATCAGGGGAGCGCATGCCACTGCTTATTAAACGGTCCTCTGCCTCTCGCAGAAGATTATTTAATCTTATTTTACCTTGTTTAATTTGAGGTCCCGCGCGATAGGTGGGCATATAGAAGGAAATGCATATATCGTTCTCTTTAGCCATCAGTTCGGTTAAATCTGTTCTAGTTAATAAATTCATTTTTATAACCTCCTCGTATAGAGGTTATTCTTTCCCAACAGCCAAAAATATTACCCTATTTATGAATTTTTATCATCCAATTTATTTAAATAGGCGGGTAAAAGTCTTCGGCACTTCCGTTTCGAATCGCATAAGATCACCGGTCACAGGATGATGAAAAGCCAGGAGATGGGCATGCAGCCCTAGACGGTTGATAGGGTTGCTGGCCCCGCCGTATTTCTTATCGCCGACAATACTATGACCTATGTCTTTCATATGAACGCGTATCTGGTTCTTCCTGCCAGTTTCCAGGCGAATTTCCAGCAGAGAAAACTGGGGAGTGGTTTGCAGCACCTTATAATGGGTAATAGCTTCCAGTCCATCGCCGGGTGTCGAACTGGAATACATCATCTTAGTTTTTGTTTCCAATAACCAGGACTTGATCCTATCTTCCTGTTTATTCATATGCCCTTCAACCACCGCTACATAGGCACGATCAACCACCAGTTCTTTCCAAGCATCTTGCAGTGAATGCTTAACCTCTTCATTTTTGGCAAAGAGCATTACCCCAGAGGTATCTCTATCCAGGCGATGAACAATGAAAATCCTGTTATCTGGATTATGCCTGCGTACATAATCAGTTAACTGATGATAGGCTGTGTGCTGTTTCTCAATATCAGAGGCAATAGACAGTAAGCCAGCCGGCTTATCGATTACAATAAGTTCAGAGTCCTCATATATAATTTTTAAGCCTTTGAGATGCTCCTTTTCCCTTACCAGTGACCAATTAATAATAACCTCTTGTCCTGCTTGCAAGGGATGGTTATATTTTGTAACCACTTTATTAACTACCGTGACCTGATGGTGAGTTAATAATGATTTTATGTTATTGCGCCCTTTATCAGGCAATTTGTCTATGAGGAAAGTCATTAACTCGACCGGTTCAGAAACGATCAGACGGGTTTGCTTTTGTTGCGGTATTTTTTTATTATTTCTACGGTAATTAAATTTATCCATAGTCGCCTCCTTATAATCCAGGTAAATTCATTATATACACTAATTCTATAAATCCCCCAATAAAAAAGCTTTTGCAAACTAGTAATTTACAAAAGCGATGTAGGAAACATTGGATGGCTAACTGTTCGCCAGACAGCCGTATTATATTATAGTTATTGCATTGGTTGGGAAAAATTTTGATCTTGTTGCTGCTGAACAGACTTTTTACCTTGTTCATGCAATTGTTGCTCCTTGGGGTTTAACATAAACAGAAGCTGTTGTAATTCGCCAACATGCTGTCGTTCCTCATCGGCAATATGAGTTAAAACTTTTTTTACCCTCGTATCATCTGTTGCCATAGCGTGCGCTTCGTAGCCAATAATTGCTTCCAGTTCACCGGCTATATCAACCCGCAGGGCCTGAAGAAGTTCATCGCTGGACATCTGACGCGGAACGTTAGCAACAAATGGATCGCCTAATAGTGCTATTATAACCGCCTCCCAATAATTATTTTTACTATTATGGGCGGTAAGGCCTAGAATTATGTAAAGAAGCGGTCTTATCAGGCTTGGTTTTTAGGGCTGTTATTTCTGCCTCTCTCGCGCAGGAAGGTGATAATAGCCGGCAAGAGGGAAATAAATATTATTCCGAAGATAACTAAAGTAAAATTCTGTTTAACTATCGGTATATTGCCAAATGAATAACCACCTACCAGGCAGAGCATCACCCATGCTAGACATCCAGTGATATTGTAGAAGATAAACCGGGGATAACTCATTTGACTGATGCCGGCCACAAAGGGAGCAAAAGTACGTATTATAGGTATAAATCGAGCAATAATTATGGTTTTGCCACCATGCTTCTCATAAAACTCATGAGCACGCAGCAGGTATTCTTTTTTTAAGAAGCGTATTTTTTCTTCGTCAAATACTTTAGGGCCTAAAAACCGGCCGATCTGGTAATTGACAACATTTCCAAGAATGGCTGCGGTCATGAGGAGGCTGCTTATAGCGAATAAATTAATTTCACCGCTCGCCGCCAGTGCTCCCACTACAAATATTAATGAATCACCGGGTAAAAAAGGAGTGATTACCAAACCGGTTTCGCAAAAAATGACCAAAAAAAGAATGAGGTAGGTCCAGGTACCGTAATTATTAATTATGTCATTAAGATATACATCCAAGTGGATTATAATATCTATTAATGGAAAGGCGGTGATGAGTTCCATTGGCAGTTCCTTCCTATACTCTCTATAGATTAGCTGAAGCAAGGTACCTTTCTAAAGCGAGAGTTTTTTGCATCTCAGTCTAAAGGATACTAATAGCTTCGTCAATAGTTTACCCGCTTCTTAAAGTTGAATTTTTATGTTATTATTGGTTCAACTCCAATGTATGGGATATCAATCTAATCTTGCGGGCAAGGGATGAGTTTTTAAGTTACAGGTTAAATTAAGACTGAATCAGGAATTATATAATACTGAAGGATATATTGTAGTCATTAGTGAGGTATTGGGATGTTCGAAGCAATTTTATTTGACCTGGATGGAACATTGCTTGACATAGATATGGATTTTTTCTTAACAAAATATTTTAGGGAAATGGGAAAGATGGCTCTGGCTAGCGGACGTTGCAATCCCGAGCAGCTAGTGGCTCAGGTACTGAGTTCAACCGAAGTCATGATCAAGGATATTAATCCAGCAACCAGTAATGAAGAAACATTTATGCAGCACTTTTTTAGCTGTCTGGAGACTGATGAGGTAAAGATGCGGGCTTTCTTCGATGAGTTTTACCGCATTGGCTTTCCCCGTTTGCAAAAATATTGCCGTCCCTTTGCAGGTGTTCCTAAAATGATGGCGGAAATCTTTAAATGCGATTTCAAGGTAGTAATTGCTACTAATTCAGTATTTCCGTCCACAGCGATCCAGACTCGCTTAGAATGGGCCGGAGTGAGAGATTTCCCCTATGAACTGCTGACTTGCTATGAGAATATGCATTACTGCAAGCCAACTCTTCAGTATTATGAGGAAATAGCTGCATATATTGGGGTAGAACCTTCAGCCTGCTTGATGGTGGGCAATGATACAGGTGAAGATATGGTGGCGGGGAAAATTGGCATGAAGACATTCCTAGTTGAAGATTGTTTGATAGATAGAGGCGACAATACCTACCGTCCTAATTGGCGGGGAAACCTGCATGATTTCTTCAAATTTGTCGATGATTTGAGGTATAATCGAGTCGGTTAGGTTTTAGCATAGATAGTTTTAACTGCCCGTTATGGGAAATATCTTGAAAGAATCCTGATTTTTTGGTAGAGTATATAAGGTTGAATCTACATTTGGTTTTTATAGTGAAAATTTATTAAATTAAAGAAAGAGGTCGTAAGTTTTGGACGGCTGGTTGTTTAATACGCTCACAGTGGTTGTGGGTTTAACAGAAGTTTTAATCCTGTTGTTCTTATTTTACTACTATTACATTTCCGTATCCGGTTGGTGGAAATATGACGAAGAAAAGGACTTTATTCCCGTAAAAAGGTTCGCCCTTTTGACGGCTGCCCATAACGAAGAGTCAGTTATCCGCTACCATATTGAAAGTCTCAAACAACTCAATTATCCTCCCGAGCTATTTGATATATATATCATAGCTGATAACTGTACTGATCAAACTGCGGCAGTAGCTCGTCAGGAAGGGGTAAACGTATGTGAACGTTTTTCACCCCAGCGAGGCAAAGGTTTCGCACTGGAATGGATGTTCAATGAATTATTTAATATGAAAGACAAAGAGTATGATGCTATTTGTTTATTTGACGCTGATAATGTAGTATCTTCCAACTTTTTACTTGAAATGAATTCTAAGTTAAAAAAAGGTTTCCGTTCTATTCAAGGGTATTTGGATACCAAAAACCCCAACGATTCGTGGGTAACTGCATCCTATGCCACCGCTTACTGGTCGATGAACCGTATGTGGCAGTTAGCGCGCTATAACAAAGGCCTATCCAATGCCCTGGGCGGTACTGGCGTATGCTTAGAATATAACTTGCTTAAGGAATACGGTTGGGGTGCAACTTGTCTGACTGAAGATTTGGAATTTACCATGAAACTATTGCTTAATGGTATTAAAACCTCCTGGGCGCACGAAGCTAAAGTTTATGATGAAAAGCCGGTCTACTTTTCTCAAACCTGGCGCCAGCGCACTCGCTGGTTGCAGGGGCACTGGGACGTCTGCTTCCGCTATGCGATCCCTCTCCTCAAGAAAGGGATAAAAGAGAGGAAATGGTATCCTGTTGATGGGGCTATCTATCTCTTGCAGCCTATTATGATTATGATGATGTTGTTAAATTTTGCACTGGCCGGAGCGGCATACTTGTTCCCATATCCCATATTTGCTTCGCCGGTTGCCGAACTGGCACCTAATTGGTTCTGGTGGGGATTTGGTATTCTGGGATACTGCTATCCTATGCTAGGACTGATACTGGAGAAAGCTCCGCGTCGAGCCTATTTCTTTTATATAACTTATCCTTTTTATGGATTTACATGGTTCCCGGTAACTGTCTGGGGATTGCTCCAGCATAACAAACAAGGAGAATGGGCTCATACTCAGCATCATCGGGGTATTTCTATCAGTTCAATAGAAACGGGTCCTAAGACTGTTGCCATTGAAGCTGCACCCGCGGTGACAGTTTCTATACCTCAGAAAGCCAAGAAAAGTGGGGTGCGCCGAAGTTTAACCCCCTATGCATCTTTAGTTACTCGGGATGGACAAAATATTGAGGCTGAAGCACCTGTTACCAGGGCAGCGAAGTCCGTTTATCCTACTCTGGTCAATACGTCATCGGCTATATTAAAACCGGTTGAGGTAGTCAAAGCTACTATAAATCAGGATAATCGTCCACCTGTTACCGCTGCCAGTGGTGAAAGTCGGTAAGTTTAATCATATACTAGTATAGTATAATAACCCGCATCATAAAACAGCCTGTCGACCCAAAGTCGACAGGCTGAACTGGTTCACGAACAAATTACCCTAACTTTGTAACCGTTCTACTGCTGGTTTTTCATTCTGCTCTTGAGCTCGTCTACAGTAATACCTAACTCTTTAGCTTTTTTCTCCAATTTTACCTGACGCTCGGCTTTCATTTTAGCTTTGAGTTCGTCTACACTAATGCCTAACTCTTGGGCTTTCTTCTCCAGTTTTACCTGACGCTCGGCTTTCATTTTAGCTTTGAGTTGATCTACAGTAATACCTAACTCTTGGGCTTTCTCTTCCAGCTTTGCCTGACGATCAGCTTTCATTTTTGCTTTTAGCTCATCTACGGTGATACCCATCTCTTTAGCCTTTTCTTCCAGCCTAATATGGTGCTTCTCATTGCATGAATATTTGCTGTTGATTTTTGCTTCGGGTTGAGCTAATTCAGCCAGAGAATATCCAACCTGCGAAGTAACAACTAAAGCTAAAGACAGCAGTAAACTTATTACAAACTTTTTCATTACTCACCTCCTTTCTTCTCCTCATAGTATTTACAAAAAGACAAAATAGCTTAGCAATTGAAAATAAAAAGGCCTGTAAGATATTCTAAAATTTAGGAAGAAAATAAGTAATTGTTTGATATGTTTACCATAATTTGTTATGGTTATAGAATATTAAAGGCAGATTCTTGATTGATAAGGGGGATTTTTGAATGTCGAAAAAGAAATGGTTGGCCTTGCTGCTTATTCTGATGATCGGAATAGGGACAGTGACAGGTTGCAGTCCAACCGAACAGAGTTACTATAATCTGTTGAAAGAGGCTAGCAGCCAGAAAGTGTATACAGATACCGGCAATATTAACCTAAGTGTGGCACAGTTACCGGCTAGTTTGTTTACGGGCCAAGATGCTCTTAATGAAGAAGTGATTAGGAAGGCAATTGATCAGCACAGAATTGAATACAGAGGCATGGTAGATGTAAATCAGAATATATTTCAATATGATATTGAGATTGTTGATAATAAAACCGCAGCCAGGAGTCAGATATTTAGCATAGTGTATAAAAACAATGTACTCTACGTTAAGATAGCTGAATTGGTTAAGTACATAGGGCAATTTTGTGATCCCTTAGAGAAACAACGTTTAGACCAGGTATTCGAGGGTGTGGAGTGGATTAGCGTAAGCGATCAGGAATTAAAGAATATGATGCCGGCGGGCAGCCAAATTGGAGTGACTAATAATTTACTCCAAAAATCATCGCAGCAGCAGATGATCTGGACAAGACTTTATGATAGACTCTTTAATGAGGTTTATAACAACTATTCCAGCAATCTGGTCAGCAAAAACAACAACAAATACACATTGACAATACGTGGAGCACAACTAATTGATGTAATGAAACCTGCCGCAACCTATACAATCAATAACATAGATAAGCTGGGTATAGTTCTGAAAGCTTTTTTGAGCAGTCTAAGCCCGGCGGAACTTGCCGAGCTTGGTTTAACAAACGAGTTGAGAGGTCAGGCACTGCAGGGTATTGACTTAATGGTACTGGAAGTAAACATGGATCCCAATAAGTACTTAAGTGAAATAGAGAAAATGAGTGCTGCCGAGCCTCAATTGCTTAACATCGTTAATGATTCGGAATTGGTCTCTACCCTAGAAAAAACAAATACGACTACCTACGATATGTCCAGCCGGATACATCTTAATATTTCAGCCGGAAATCCGACTGATAAAATTAATTTTACATTTACCACACAGGACACGGTTAAAATAGGAGGTACGGTACAGGTATCAGCACCAGTGGCGAAAGTGATAACCTTAACCGAGTTGGAGAAAACACTACCCCGTCAAATTAAGGTTAACGTTGATAATGGTTCCTATACACAAATCAATGGTTTTTTAAGCACCCAAGGAACTATGACTGTTCAGATGAAAGATGATCGGACTTATCTGCCAGTACGGCTGATTGCTGAATCACTGGGTGAAACGGTGGGTTGGGATCAAGCCTTGTACCAGGCCTATATAGAGAGAAACGGCCAACGCATTTACCTGACAAGCATTCTGGTGAATGATCGATCTTTTATTAAGATCAGAGATTTTGAACAGTTAGGTTATAAAGTTGATTGGAACGAATCCACCCGGACGGTTTCAATAGAAAAATAAGTATTGCGGCGAAAACATAAAGGGGACAGGTCCCTTGTCCCAGATTAGGATTAAATAAATCTGGAACAAGGGACCTGTCCCCTATCAGTACTATCAGTATTAATCCCTGTGGGGATCAGGGATATTGATCTCTAATAATGCCAGCAGTTTTCCTTTCTCATTAAGTGAAGGATTATCGATTACCCTATCCATTAAAAATTCCAGGGCATCACCAATTTCTTTGCCCGAGCTGTAGAAGGCCATCAAGTCATAGCCGGTAATATCGAGATCATGAGTTGTAATGGGCTCTCGGCGTGATAGTACTTCCCAACATTTGTTTCTAATAGCAACTATTCGGTTAATATCTTTGCCTGAAAGAGGATTAACCTTAATATCTGACAACTGCAATTCAAAAAGATTACATATATTATCGGGGCCAATTCGACGAATAAGACGCTTGATACTCAGTTCACTGGCGTTGTCATAACTGTTCATATGTTCTTTGATTAACACACAGATTGAATCTATAGTCTTTTGATCAAAGTGAAGTCTGCTCAGGACTTCTTTAGCAATTAGGCTGCCACCAGCAGCATGTCCGTAGCAGTGTCCTTCACCAGACTCGTCAATAGTGAGGCAGTTAGGTTTATCAATATCATGGAGCAGGGCTGCCAAGCGCAGGCTGAGATTGGGCTTGGTATCATCCAAAACCGACATGGTGTGCTCAAATACATCGAGGTCATGAAAAGAACTATGTGTGTCAAAACCAATGGTAGGGATAATTTCCGGCATCAAATGTTTCAATAGGCCCAATTGATAAAGCCGTCTGATACTCATCGACGGTTTATCTGTCAACATAATCTGAGTTAATTCGTTACAAACCTTCTCAGAATTATAAAAGTTTAATGCATCTTCAGCATCGAATTTTACTTCCAGCAAGGAGTCATCCATAACAAACCCCAATTGTGCCTCAAATCTAACTGCCCTCAGTATCCTGACACTGTCTTCTTTAAACGAATTGAGTGGATTAGAAGTGCATTTTATTATTCTTTTATTTATATCATTAACACCATAGAATAAATCGATAAGACCTGCCTCTTCATTATATGCTATGGAGTTCATGGTAAAATCATTATGTCTAACTTCTTCAGTGATATCTTCTGAAAATCTGAACTCAATGCCAGTACGAAAGGTGCTTACTCTATAGCTTTCACCCTTATAAATAAGTGATACGGTGCCATATTCATTTGCTGCCGGTACAGCCGAGAAGCCGTCCCTATCGTCAAAAATCAGGATAATCTCCGGGGGAAGAGCGTTGGTGGTTATATCCCAGATTATCGGTTGTATTCCTAGTAGGGAATCCCTGATACAAGCACCATATATGAAAGCCTGGTATCCTTCAGATTGCAGCGTATTGAGTATTAGTTTTACATTTAGCGGCATTTCTATTGACATGGCTTATTCCTCCATTACTTTAATAGACTACTAATTAAGTTCTATTAAACAAGGATTATATCCTGCCTTAATTGATTAAATAAAGCGCGTTTCAAAAAAATAGCTGTTAGTTGCAAGTAATAAATGTATATGATATTTAAAATATTTTTAATAAGCTTTTATCAACAGTCAAATAAAAATATAATAGGACCAACACTATGGCAGCAGCTATGGCAGCAATAAGCATTTGTGAACACTGCTTAACAAAAGCTGGGCAAAATGTCTTCAAGGAGGTAATCTGTATGTACTGGAATCATGCTGGAGCAGTTAATACTGACGAGACTATCCGCATAACCATCGAAAGAGCAGTTGAATTAGGTGTCCGCCACTTGATAGTGGCAACTTGCAGTGGAGCCAACATCAAAAAAGTCCTGGAAAGAAAAACTGACCTAAATATCATTGCCGTTACGCACCATGTCGGTTTTGACGGGCCTGGGGTAGATGAGATGACGGAAAGTGTTCGAGCAGAGTTACAAGCCCAGGGGGTAAAAATATTGACAACTACTCATCTTTTGGCAGGAGTCGACCGAGCTGTGCGGATTCAATTTGGCGGCCTGTATCCAGCTGAATTAATAGCCCAATCTCTGCGTATGTTTGGACAGGGAGTAAAAGTAGCCATAGAGATAGCAGTTATGGCACTAGATGCTGGTCTAATTCCCTGCGGAGAAGATGTAATATCTATTGGGGGGACTGCAACTGGCGCCGATGCATCGTTGTTAATCTGCCCGGCTCACTCTAACAAATTTTTCCAAACCGAGGTGCGGGAAATAATTTGTATGCCGCGGAACAAGCAAATAAAGGGGTAGCGCATATTAGAGGGGACAGATAGCTTTAAAAGATATTGGTATAAAGGTAGAGATTGATGATTTTGGAACAGGCTATTCCTGTCTGGCTTATTTATCTCAATATCCGGTTGATACACTGAAAATTGATCGCAGTTTCATGAATGACTTCGTGCAAAACCACCATAGTAGAATTCTCGTCCAAACGATGATTATCATGGCTCACAATTTTAACATTAAGGTCATAGCTGAAGGGGTTGCTACAATCGAACAATTCCAATTGTTGAGGGATAACATGTGTGATGAAATCCAGGGTTTCCTTATTAGCCCAGCTGTCAGTGCTGAGCAATTAAAAAATTTGCTTAAGTCATATTCAGAGACAAGGGCTTATCATCAGCTATCAGTTGGTTAGTTTAGAAGATTGGCGATTACTTATATCCTGCCCATATATCTCAATCAATCATCCGCTTCTTTAAGCCATTCACAGCTAAAAACCCCGTAATTAATATAAAAATAGTGCAGTACAACAAATCAATCAGCAGATAACTGCTAAGCCCTTCAGGGACACAGAAGGCTCTAGCCATTCGTACTACATGAGTCAAAGGAACTGCCTCGGCCACCCATCGTATGGCTTTAGGCAGGTTTTCTACTGGAAACACTGTCCCCGAAAAGAGAAACATGGGAGATAATAAACCCGTGAAGTAAAAATTAAAATGATTAATATTTTTCACCAGAGATGTAATCCACATGGATAAAGTAGCAAACATAACACCGCACAAGAAGCCAACTAAAGCGGCTACAATGCTAAGCGGCGTATTTATAATACCCAGTAACCAGGTGACGATCAGGACGGCCAGAGCAAAGAAAAAGCCTTTGGTACCGGCAAACAGTATTTCCCCCACAATAAGATCATTGGGTGATAGGGGAGCACCGAGCATGCCATCATATACATTGTCAAATTCCAGCCGAATAAAGGTACCATAAGTGCATTCAAAAGCTGCGGTATACATAGAACTGGTAACAATAATGCCGCTGGCTAAAAATAGTATATAGTTAATCGTCCCTATGGTTTGGACATAGGCTCCAAATCCAATTCCCAGCCCTGCCAGAAATATTAAGGGCTCCAGGAATGGGGGGAAAGCATTACTGAGAAAATCTGAACCATAAACTCGGGCGTGCCGGTACCACACCGAGCTGATCCTGTATGGGAGAGAAGGAGTAGTGTAATCGTTATTGCATCTCATTTAGACCCCTCCCGGTTACTTTAAGAAATAAATCCTCCAGATTAGCCTGACGGATGTGGAAACTATTAATATGCAACGTTTCAGCCACATCTGACAGCTTTTCTGCATCATCGCTGTAGACAAAAATCGTATCAATATAAGACTCATGTCTGATTCCGCTCTGGCCAGCCAAAACTGAATCATCAATAATATCTTGGCCGGCAGTATGAATTTCCATAACAAACTTTTCCAGATTAGCTGATAGCAGCCCTTGAGGAGAACCCTCGAGTATCTTGCGCCCCTCGTCCATGATTATTAGGCGATCACAGATTTGAAAGGCTTCTTCCATATAGTGAGTAGTCAGGAGCACAGTAACTCCTGTTTCTTTTAATTCTCTGATTTTGTGCCAGATAAGGTGTCTGACTTGGGGATCAAGTCCGGTAGTAGGTTCATCCAGGATTAAGAGCTTGGGTTTGTTAAGCAGGGCTCGGGCAATTGTCAATCTTCTCTGCATCCCGCCCGAGAGTTCTTTGATCTTAACCAGGGCTTTGTCCTGCAGTTCCATAAAATCAAGTAATTCAGAGATGCGGCGGCGGGCTTCTCCAGTTTTTATTCCATAGAACTTGGCATAAATTAATAAATTATCAGTTACATTAAGCTCGGTATCCAGATTATCCTGCTGCGGAACAATCCCTGAAAAAGATTTGATTTTCAAGGCATCTTTTCGAGGATGACAGCCAAAAACATCAATGACCGTATCATTGTAAGGGGAAGGTTCAGCCTTACCATAGATAATCTTCATTGTGGTAGTTTTACCGGCCCCATTAGGTCCCAGCAAGCCAAAACATTCAGCTCGGCCGACGTCGAAATTAAGACGATCGACGGCTATCAAGTCACCGTATGTTTTATATAAATTACGAATTTGAATGGCCACTTCGTCCATAAGTACCTCCCCTGCTTGTCCACCTAAACGCTAGATTGGGTCGTAATATTAAATATTATCTGGAGCAATTTGGCAATACAATAAATAGACTAGTACAGTTTTGCGCAATATGTCCTACTGAATAAAAAAGCCGTGGGTTGCTTCCCACGGCCAAGCAGCCTTGGTTTACCAGTTCCAGGACCCATCAGGATTCCAACGGCTGGGTTTAGGGTTGGCCAGGCCCAACTTCACCATAACAATATTGGTCAGAGTATCGTACTCTTTGAAATAACCCTGCGCGACGCAAATACTATCGGCTTTATGATTACGCTGCTTACTTTCTGACACCGTTTCCGCTTTTAGACTTCTAACGTCCAGAGTGCTGGGGTACCGGTTGTTATCGATATAGGGCGGAGCATAATATGTATTATTTTGGAAATCGGCATACACAACGCCATTCGCAGGTACGTTCAGGGTAATATTAATTGAGTTGCCTAATAGACTAAACAGGAAGACTATTCCTACTACCAGAGCTACGGTATAATAGAACCTTTCTATGGGGGTACGCTTTCTTTTAAAACTCAGTTCGACCACATCCTTGTACATCTATTTACTCTCTACTGCAGTCTGATAGAATGCAAGTAAAGTTTTTCATCTATTCTAGTATAATTTTAATCTTTTTAGATTTCTAGTAAAGCCCATGAATATTGCTTCTTGACAAATTAAGTCAGAGTATAATATACCCATAAAAGGAGAACTGTGCCACAAGTTGCTATTTCCTTAATTATAGTTCGTCATTTGAGATATAATTCCTTTAAATTAGTTCCATTTTACATTAGTAAGGGGGATCTTTTCAGCGGGTTTTTCAATTATCTGGCAGGACAGCTACTCCTAAGGCTAGATGATCCCAGAGGGTCTTTCTCACCTGTTCCACTTGATGCGGATCACAGTGCACCATGAGAAATAGCTCCCCATCCTTCTCATTGCGTCTTGCTTTGGAATGTTTCCGCTTGGTGAATGAAATGTCGATCAGGAAACCTACCAGGAACCCTCCGGCCAACCCTAACAATCCGCATATTATTGGTCCCCATGCCAATATGAAACCATATATTACCCCCAACACCATACAAGCGGTGCCCAGAATAGCCCCCCCATCAAACATGCTAACCCCGTCGGCATGATGAATAGTATCGAAAATATTCCGAGTCTCTCCCCTTATTTCCAGGGGAACAGCGAATATCTGCTCTTTCTTGATACCCAGTTCTTCCACCTTGGCGATAGCTATCTCGGTATGCAGGGAATAGTGAAACGATGCTATTAGGTACATCTACTTTCCTCCTTTTATATATTACAGTGGCATTTCGAAAAGAGTGTTCTGGTAGTTGTTTCTCAGATATTGGGCCTGCTCCTGATCGAACAATTTATTGATCTCCACTGCTTTTACATAGGAATCATAGACGGCAAAACACCAGAAAGACGGCACGTTCAGGAGCCACTGCCAATCAAGTACCGCTTTGGCCGCAGAAAGTTGGCCGATAGCTGTATAGCCTATGGCCGGAAGGAGGTGCGACAAATAAATAATTGTACCTCCTCCGATCATCATGAATATCGCTGGAAACAAAGACATGCAATAAATATGTCCTGTTCCCGGGACAAATGCGGACCAGGCAAGAGCTACCCAGGGATTGCGCTTTTCGTAAGCATTAAGCGCTGCAGACCCGACAATCATAGTATCCATAGGACCATTTTCATGATCGGCCAGAACTGAGAATTTGTTGAGCTCTAAAGCAACACGGTAACTATCCCATACTGCAAAAACCAATATTCCACAATAAAGTATCAATAAATCGGCATGCAAGACCTCTTTAGCCATAGCAATATTGCCGGTAAAGCTGTAGATAATGGCCAAATTAATGTGAGCATGTGTATTTATTAATATTTCACCCAGGAATAAAAACATCCCTTTGCCCATGCTGACCATTCTTATATGTCCAAATCCAGGATAAACCATTGACCACCAGGCAACAACCAGGGGATTTCTTAAATGAAAGACATTGAGTGAGTACACTGATATCGCGGATTTGGGCCGGCGAATTATTTTACTCTGGGATGGCTGCATCTAATAACACCTCTAATTAAACTTTTTTAAGTGATTCCTTTTAAAGATTACAAAACTCAATTATTTTGTGTTATGGGCTAGTATCCATTGTGTCAGGTATTTTACCAACGCTCCCATTGTAAAGTAAATGGGAAAGGAGTATAAATGTCTCCATTTATGTAGGGTATATATATTTAACCAGACCAGCAGGGGCTCCCCGATAAAAGCAAAAAAGGCGCTGACAACAAGCATAGCCAGCAAAAAACTCTTCCACCCTTGGAAGTATTGATAGGCAAACATGTAAGTGACCGGGATTATGGTGAAATCTGCCGATATAAGGCGAGGCCAGAGGGGAATTACATAATAGTTATATTCCCACAAGCGTAAATCTGACAGAATCGCGTCTAAAAATGATGCAATAATTAAAATAATTGCACCGAAGAGGATTATTTCAGTAAGCCTTTTTTTATCCACCCATTTCCACCAAAGCAACCAGGGAATAAACAATGCTGCCACTAGAATCCACCATTGATATGAAAACAGATCATGTTTCATCCAGCTTTCGATTCTGATTTGAGTGAGTTGGCATTCCAATTCATAGATCATATCGTCCAAGGAACTGACCCCACTAATCCTAATTATCATTTTAAACCGCTTTCCTTTTGCAGTTGTCGGGTAGCAAGTACTAATTTAAATATCATTGTTATGATTACCGTTAATGGATATTTATATTTACATTTATGAACCTTCGCTGACTGCATAGCTAAGTAACCATAAATGGTAAAAGCAAAAGGCACCCGAATATTGATTAGGAATATATTTTGATTTAACCTACAGCGTCTAGCAGTCTATTTATCCTATGTATAGCTATATAATATATTGGCTTAAAGATGACGTTACTAATAATCATTAATTGATATTAAATGGTGGGATGGTAGCGGCTATCGACTGGGACTGGAAGGGGAAGAGATACCTTTGGAATGCCGCATTTTAGCAATTGCGGATGCCTAAGATGCCATGACCAATAAACGTTCTTACCGGAAGGCAATGAGCCATCGTGAGGCCATTTCTGAGTTGAAGAGGGTTGCTGGGACTCAGTTTGATACTTATCTGGTGGAAAGGTTTATACAAATAAAAGGGGATCAATAATCGTTCATCACGACTCTTACTCACAACTTTGTTCCTTATCTTCCAACAAAATTAACAAACGGTCATACTCAAAGTTCTCCGCCAGTTGTTTTAAAAGGCTGCCCGCGCGGGCATCTTGGGCTATGGTTTTCTCAATCACCTGCATAGTTTGGTCGGTATCCAGTTTTAGTACCACTTCATATAATTCCTTGCGTAAATCGGCATCCAGGGCTGCGACCAGCTGTTCGAAATTTACCTCAACATTAGACTCAACGACCCCTGCTTCCCCCGCTTCTCTTTCATAAGCATATTTCAGCCCTAAGGGTTGGGCCATGACCTCAAATATCTCTTCCTCGCGATAGGGCTTGTGCACGAAGCCATCGCACCCGGCTGCCAGGATGGCTTCCTTTTCTTCTTTCAGGACACTGGCACTAATTGCCACTATCGTGGTTGATTTACCAGCCTCTGTAGCCTTGATGCGCGACGTTGCCTCCAACCCATCCATCACCGGCATGCGCACATCCATCCAGATGAAGTCGGGCTGCCATTGTTGGAAGGTTTGTATCGCCTCCAGCCCGTTAGCGGCCTTCCGCACCTCAAAACCTACTATTTCCAGCAGTTGGCCAAGTAGGTTACGGCTTTCTAAAATATTATCGACTACCAGGACGCGTGGAATCAGATCTTTACTTTGCTCAAAACCTATCACACGTTGTTTGCGAGCGCTCTTTTTCATTCCCGATTCTATCCCTTGCTGTAAAGCGAGTTTCACTCGGAAAGTGCTTCCTTTTCCAAATTGACTGATTGCTGTGATGTCTCCGCCCATCATGCGGGCATATTCTCGGCTAATTACCAGACCAAGTCCGGTTCCAGCCTGTGTCCGCTTCCCGCTGGCCGTTTGTTCGAAATCATGGAATAGTTTGTCAAATTCCTCCTCGGCTATGCCCATACCGGTATCTTCGATTTCCACTACCAAATGCAATTTATCGGGAGTTTCTCTTTCTTCTGAAAACCGCAGTATAATACCGCCTGTATCTGTAAATTTTATGGCATTCCCCACCAGATTAATTAATATTTGGCGCAATTTATTCTCATCCGCTATTATGTAACGCTGGATTTTATCTATCCCGGTTAAATTAAAATATATTTTTTTAAAACTTGTTCTAAGGCGAAACATGTTTTCCAGCTCGTAAATAAGGTTGTGAAGATCAAAATTTACTGGGTCTAAGGTAACATGCTTAGCTTCAATTTTTGATATCTCGAGCACATCATTAATTAAAGCCAACAGATGCTCACCGCTGTGGTTTATTATATTTAAATACTCACGCTGTCTAGTTTGCAATGAATCATCTCTTTGCATTAGTTGCGAGTACCCTAGTATAGCATTCAGAGGGGTACGAAGTTCATGGCTCATGTTGGCCAGAAATGCGCTCTTGGCCTGATTAGCAGCATCAGCCTTATCCTTGTCACCTTGCAGAGTTCGCAGCTTGATTATTTTATGCAGTTCGTTCGCCACTAATTGGAGCTGAACTACATCACGGTCCTCATATGGTTCCGTTTTATTTCCAACCCCAAAAATTATCCTGACATTGTCTTCTTCCAGAACGGGGATGCTCATAAAGCGCTGAACCGCCACGTGTCCTTCTGGAAGCCCCTTCTGGTTTGGGGAGTTTGAAAATTCATTATAGATGATCGGTCGTTTAAGACGTACACAATCGACCCAGTTGCCGGCCTGATTAACAGCATAATGAGTATCGTATGATGCCGTGCAATTCTTAAGTGCTTCATCGTTCCACGTTGTTAAGATTATGTCATTCTGATCATCAGTAATGATATGAAAGAAGCCGATTGTGCTGTCAGTCAGATGGACCACCTGGTCCAGAGTATAGTCGTAAAGCTCTTTGTCTCTCAAATGCAGAGCTTTATTGTAAAGATTCAGAAGGATGCTGCTTCGCTCTGACTCCTTATGAAGATGATCCTCCGCTTCGGCTAGTTTGAGGCGTAATCTCTCTTCGGACGCCCGTATGGCTGTTTCCACCATTATATGCCTGGTTTCTGTCTCTTTGAGGTTCATAACCTGTCCCGCCAGAACCTCAATTTGGGCAATCAACTGTTCTCTAGTTCTTTCTTGTATTTTCATCTGAAGCCTCCCCTTTCCAGCGATCAAATATAGTGTAAAACATTTGCTATTTAAGAGAAGTATTATCGCTAAACGCTGATAAAAATGAGACCTATTAGTCGAAGTTAATACTTCGTGAAGATGGGATGTATTTATTCCACCCTTGCGTTTGATAGGCTGAGTAGTAGCAAATTTTTCCTTAAATATAGCATATACTGACATTTATTTTTATAATATTTATTGTTTTGGTCATTGATTATACGATTGTCTTGTACTTCTAAATAATATATATAAGCTCATTTCCCCGAAGCGGTGAGGTGGTGTAGGGGAATACTTTGCCGCGAAACGGGTGGACTTTACCAATACCCTTATATAGAATTATAAGAAAATCAAAATCGAGGAGCTAATTATGAGTAAGTTATTATCATCTTCACGAGCAGAACAATTATCGCCCTTTATTGTAATGGAGGTTCTTGAAAAAGCGCAGGCTATGATGGCCCAGGGTGAGGATATTATACATTTGGAGGTCGGGGAACCGGATTTTTCTTCTCCTGAACCGGTGAAAGAAGCAGCCATACGAGCTATTAAAGAGAATGATACTCATTACACTCATAGCCTGGGCAAAATTACTTTGAGGGAAGAAATTGCCCGCTATTATTGGCGCAAGTATGGGGTGGAGATTTCTCCTGAGCAGATCATAATAACTTCTGGTACTTCACCAGGCATGTTGATGGTTTTCTCTGCGATCCTGGAAAAAGGGGAAGAGGTCATTTTGCCTGATCCCTATTACGCCTGTTACCCTAACTTCATTCGCTATGTGGATGGACAACCGGTGTTTGTGAAAGTAAGCGAAGCAGATGGGTTTCAATACCGCCCACAGGATGTAAAGGAACACCTGAGTCCATTGACCCGGGCTATCATGATCAACTCTCCCAGCAACCCCACCGGTGGAGTATGCAGCGCTGGTGATCTTAAAGCCCTGGCAGATTTTGATCAGATGATTATATCAGATGAAATATATAACGGCTTAATTTACGAAGGTGAGGAGCACAGCATCTTAGAATACACTGATAGAGCTTTTGTCATCAATGGCTTTTCCAAGTTATATGCCATGACCGGCTGGCGGCTGGGGTATGTTATAGCACCACGAGAGTATGTGCGTGCCATGCAGATAATGCAGCAAAACTTCTTCATCTGCGCCTCTTCCTTTGCACAGGAGGGCGGCATTGCTGCCTTGCGCGATTGTGATCGGGAAGTGCAAGCAATGCTGAGCATCTATAACCAAAGACGCCTCTATTTACTGGGACGGCTGAAGAATATGGGAATAGGCACCCAGGTGGATCCTAGCGGCGCTTTCTATGCACTCGCTAATGTCAAGAAGTATACCTCTGATTCCTACCATTTTGCTTTTGAGATCCTGGAAAAGGCCAAGGTGGCAGTGACTCCCGGTATAGATTTCGGGGCTAACTGTGAAGGTTATATTCGTTTTTCATATGCTAATTCCCTGGACAATATAAAAGAAGGTCTCAACCGATTGGAGGCCTTCTTAAAAAACAATAGGTAAGGAATCTTAAGGTTGTTGCTTTAGAATCCGTAACAGGATCTCTTCCAAACTATTTTCCTTTATACCAAATGAAAGAATCTGATTATTAATACCCATTATTGCTTCTAAAAGCTGGGGTCTTGTTTCTTCCCGGGTCTGGGTATTAATCAACAAACGATTGTTTTCTGACTTAACATAATTTACGTAAGGCAGATGCTCAACTGCACGGTTGACATTGTCATCCCGACGGGTGAATACTACCTCAATATTGAGACTGTCACCTGCGGTATGACGCAGGTTTTCCACACTGTCCTGGGCAATCAATTTCCCATGATCAAAGATACCCACATCATTACAGATAGCTTCAACCTCGGGAAGTACATGGGAAGACATTATTATTGTGACATTACCGGAGCTTTTTAATTGGACAATGAGATCTCGCATCCCTTTGGCACCGATGGGATCTAACCCCAGAGTAGGTTCATCCAAGAACAGGACTTCCGGCTCCGACAGCAGGGCTTGGGCTAGCGACAAACGGTGCCGCATGCCTCGAGAGTATTCACCTACATAATTATCTTTTTTATCTATCAGGCCGACCAATTCCAGATTCTTTTGAATACGTTCCTCTCTAAGCTTGGCGGGAATATCCAGCAGACTACATATATAGTTTAGCGTTTCCATAGTAGTCATACGGGTATAGAAGCTGGGGTTCTCGGAAACATAGCCTATGTGGCGGCGGACTTCCATGGGTTTGGCCAGAATGTCGTAGCCTGATACCGTCGCCGTACCGGAGTTAGGTTTAATCAAGCTGACCAGCATCTTAAGAGTAGTGGTTTTACCGGCTCCATTTAGTCCGAGTAAGCCAAAGGAGGTTCCTTTTTCTACCTTGAAACTAAGATTATCAACAGCTTTCAGTTTGCCATAATTCTTACAGAGATTCTTTACTTCGATTGCATAAGCGCTCATCTTTATCCTCCTTACAGCCGGAAGGTTACATTTTGGCGATCAAATACCTGTCCATTTACAAACATTATGAAAACGGTAACGGCCAACAATGAACCCACACAGATGGCGAAATCAGTGGGACTGGTCATAGCAAATTTCTGATATTTACTGAAGATGCTGAGGGGAAATTTAAAGAGCAGAGGCACCTGGGTGAAACTATCGATTCCGAAAAACAGTCCGACCAGCCTTAAGAATTCGCCTCCCACCGGATGGGCAGGAGTCATGAATAAAATGCCAATCAATCCCGCTACCGCCGTGCTTTTAGCAAATAGGGAGATAAAGATAGTTAGGGCAGTATAATATATGGCAACTGAAGTCAAAATGGCGACCATGGCCATCCATTGGCTTAATGGGGGCATAGCCAGATGCCAACGCTGGGTTGATAAGCCCGAAGCCTGTGACCAGAAGTAGGCTCCTATCAATTCAAGAATCAGCAGGGGCAGGATAATGATGAGATAATTAACGAATTTACCATAAAGCAAAGTACCCCGGGAAATCGGTTTAGATAAAACCAACTCCAGGGTACCTCGTTCCTTCTCGCCGACAACTGAATCCATGGCGGCAAATATGCCGATTATCGGACATAAGACCGCGAAAAGCTCAAAAAACGGGTCGAGGACATTGGTTGAATTGGCGGTTGGACCTACTTCCGTATAGAGGGCCATAAGTATACCGCCGAATATTACCATCAATAAAAAGATCAGTTTACGATTACGAATATGTTCCTGGAACTCTCTCTGCACTACAGAGGCAAATTTCACGGGGGTTCCTCCTTGTTAAAAGGTTCTATGGATTATGTTTTTCAGTATCCCTAATTATGACAATACTAATATAAATCTTTACATTTCGATAAACAAGAGAGGAATAAAACTGTTTGCAAGCTTCTAAGATAGGGCTTGTCCCTCTAATAGCTGTTATTAATAGATGAGGCTGATTTTTCCCCGAGCAGCATTGGGCGTACTGAGGTGATCAACCAACCTCAATATTATCAGTTCGCAGGTTCCCCAAAACTAAACTAACCTTAGACCCCGGTCTGACTAGATCATTCCTGTTCCTAAACAGTGCCGTTCCTGTATTATTCGCCAAGACGGCATGATTGGTTTTAAGAGGGCCGATCCGCGCTAATTTCATTACCTCCAGGTGGGTTCCAGTCTCCTGATGGATCAGATAGATCTTGGTTTGAGGACTAATCTTATCAGGCCGGGTCAGCCAGTAACGAATATCAACGAAACTCCCCTTCCCACACAAAACAGCCTGGGTAACCATAATTCTATTTCTGCGGAAGCCATATCGCAGCATCATTAACAATCTTTTTAAAAAATTTAATAATTTTTGCACGAGGCACCCTCCTTCTCGCGAGTGATAGGTTTACAGAATGTCAATAAAGGCAGAGCGAGCAAAAAAGTTCACCCAAGGGTACTACACCCTTCGGGTACTACTGATGTACCGCAGGCGGTACTATTAAGGTTGCTGATGTACCGCTTGCGGTACGACTAATGTTGCAAGAGTAAGGCATTAATGAAAGCCAGTGATTGAGGCGGTATAAGGTATGGGGACACACCGGAATTAAGGTTTTGGGACACACCTCCTCGAGGAATGTCCCTTGGAATGTCCCCGTAACAAGTACGTTGATTGAACAGGCTTTCGTTAATAACGCAGCTATTAGGATTTTTTGACGGTCTGACCACCCATCAAGTGATGGGTGGTCTTGCATGTTATTATAAGTCTTCCGGTGCATCCGTTTGGATCATGGTAAGCTGCCCGCCGGGATAGAGACCTTTGTTAGTAACGGTGTAATCGTCATGATTATGCATGGGATAGAATTGGGGAAAGAAATTATCATTAGGATCACCCGGAGGCTGTTCACAAATATCAATAGAAGTAATGGTATCAGGGGGACAGGCCACTGGCTCACCGGGAATGGGTGAATAGGCAATATCAAATATAGATCCAGGATCTATCTGCTGAATTTCGGCCATTTGCTCGCATAAGGAATCAAGTGGTACAAAGGGTACCATGGGAGGATTGCCGAAACCTGCAGCTGCATCTCCATTTACAATATATTCTCTATATAGTGGTCTCTTGTCATCTGCGGTTAGTAGTAAATCAAAGGTTTCGCCAGAAGCAATATTAAGGGTGAAGCCCATCTGTTGCCATTCGTGCATTCCGGTCATTCCCATACTGGCAGCAATAGGCAGGAACGGGCTAATATGAGCATCTTTGCCAACAACCGTAAAGTGCCAACCGTGGATATGCCAGGGGACAACTCTGTAACCCATGTTGATCATGCGTAATAAGAATTTATCATTAGTCTTTATATGAACATAAGATTCATAGTTTATCTGGCTGACATTGGGGTCAGCAGTTGGCGGTGGTGTTAAAGGATGTTGGTTTAAAGTATCAGGGAAGGCTCTGCCGTTGACCAGCCAGTAATCGGCCTTAAACTTATAGGCAGGGAAGAAACTGCCCGTTTGCACGGCATGGTGCCATATAGAATCCACGTCAGAAAGCAGCATTACGTATTCTTTATCAAAAAACGTACTAATATCGTTGTATGCAAAGCTTCGATTGGTAGCTGTTACGGGTATCTGAGGCTGTGGTATCCCGTTCAATCTCCATATACCTCCCGGGGAATCCTGGGTAATTCCATGTTCAGCCAGGCTTTCCACGGATGGATATATTACCAAAGCGCCGTACATTCCCATTTGAACATGTTCAGAAGCCTCAACATGGCAATGGTACATCATAGTACCTGGATTCTCAGGAATGAATAGATAAGTAACCATGGGAGGGGCGCTGCTGGTATCCATCCACATTGGTACTCCAAAGGAACTCTCGGGAAAACCGTCCAATTGAGTAGCTACATGGGCCCCATGCATATGGATGGTATGAAAATCCAATAAATCGGGTCTGAACTGCATACCTAGATTTATCAGGGTAATATATATTTTGTCACCTACTTCTCCCCAAATTATGGGGGAGGGAATAATAGCCGTACCTTTTTTTGCGAGAAATGAAGGCCAGTTAGCTGCAACAGTTGGATCTAGAGCTTCATCATAGAACTCTACGGTATTGGTGTCGGGATCAGTTACTTTAAACAAGCCTCCAGTAAATCCGAAAACATATATAGGTCTGGTGTCTAGCCGTCCAGTGGCACAGAATATTGGTCCAGCCGGCAGATTAATAAAGCCATCAGTTGCAAATAAAACGTAATGTCGAATCCTCATTTTCGACTACCTCTCCTTCTACAATTAATAATTCGAACCAGTTTACCTTAAAAATAAGCTGTGTCTTCAAAAGCTATTAGGGAAACATCATCAAGAGTTACATACCCATCTGCATCTGCTCCTGTATCTGTTTCGAAGATAAGCCGTACATAACGAGTGCGATGAGGTGAAGGCCAGATAGTGGCATTAATAAAAGCAGTATAAGATTCAAATAAACTATTTTGAGGGATAAGGATATTCAAGGAAGGACTTCCCAGTTGATGCTTCCATTTATCTAGAAACTCCAGACGGACATTTACAGCTGCATTACACAAATCCTTTTCCGTAGCCATGAAAAAGGTCAACTGATAAAAACCACCGGGGCAGATACCTGGTATGACTTGAAAAAGGCGGGCTTGGGGCTCGATAAAGCCCAGCCTAGCCGCTGTAAATCCCTGATGAGCGATGTCACCCATACCTGGATCAATAACATCCACTCCAGAATTGATTTCCCAATTGGTGAACCAATTATGGGGATTTTCGAACCCACCGTTCCTTACCAATTCTCCTTGGCGACGGATACATTTGTAGCCATGGTGTTCCTTGTTTTTTCCATAGTCACTCTTATCAGACGGATGGGGGTAGTCGGTTGAATCGGAGCAGTGAGAATTTGAATTATAATAATTGCAATAGCGTGCTTTATTTCCGTGGCTATTGGTTGCCCGGTATGGGGTAGGTTTACGCATTAAAATTCCTCCTATTGATTAAACATTACTAATTTTAATTTATGCATACGAACTAGAAAGAGTTACCCACGAGCCTGCCCGAAGTCGAGTAGTGTATGCTATGTATATAAGTGTTGTGGTAGGTCAGAGAATAAACCTTTTTGTGATGCCACCCATGTTTTAGTGGGATTTTCCGAAGAGAAATAGATAAGCCTTAAGAGATGCCTGGTTGATATGACTCCCGGTATGTTTAAAGAGATTTTTCCTGGGACAAGGGGGACAGGTTCCTTGTCCCACTCCAGGATATCCAATCTGGGACAAGGAACCTGTCCCCCAACAATTTGGGGAGACAAGATAGAAACGTTTCCTAGTATACTTGATCTAGTAACCAAAGACGCTTATAATGTATACAATATTTTAAACAGACTATGATAGGGCTTAGTAAGTACTATCCGTTGGATCAGAGAACCGTCGGTTGGTGTGAGACGGGCGAAACGGGACACTGAACTCTCCCTGGAGTTGCTGACTGAAATCGTTATGAGAGTAGGCTCAGACGGGAACTTCCGCCGTTACAAGGAAGGGGATATCGGAATTAATGTTCCCGTATCCTTTTGAAGTGGGCGGCTATTTGTCGCTAAATTGAGTGGTACCGCGGAGTCAAACCCTTCGTCTCAAAAATTTTGAGCGAAGGGTTTTTTATTTTTTAGAGGAGGTGGTTTTTTGATGGAAATAGATCTTGCTGACCTTCGACTTAGCAATTGTTTTAATTTACAGAAGGAGGATCTAAATAATGAGCAAACTTTATGTTTTCGATACCACCTTGAGAGATGGAGAGCAATCACTGGGAATAACCTTAAACGTAAAAGAGAAGTTAGAAATTAGCCGCCAACTTGTTAAGTTGGGTGTGGATATAATAGAAGCTGGATTTCCTGCCTCTTCTCCGGGAGATTTTGAGTCAGTACAAACCATAGCCAGAGAAATAAAAGGGGTAACTATTTGTGGTTTGACCCGAGCGGTCGAAAAAGATATCGATGTCTGTGCTGAAGCACTGCGCGGGGCCGAGCAGCCTAGAATTCATACCGGCATAGCGGTCTCTCCGGTGCATATGGCGAAGAAATTAGGACTAACCCCGCCCCAGGTGATTGAGGCTGCTGTAGCAGCGGTAAAACGTGCCAAGAAGTATGTGAATGATGTTGAATTTTATGCTGAGGATGCTTTTCGCAGTGAACCTGCGTATCTTGTAAAGATAATAGAAAAAGTGATAGCAGCCGGAGCAACCGTGGTTAACCTTCCTGATACGGTCGGTTATGCTACCCCCTGGGAATATGGAGAACTAATATCTTATGTCATGGCGAATGTAAGCAACATTGACCGGGCGATCGTTAGTATCCATTGCCATAACGATCTGGGAATGGCCACGGCCAACTCGTTAGCTGGAATTAAGGCGGGAGCTAAGCAGTTGGAAGGTACGATTAATGGAATAGGGGAGCGGGCTGGCAATACCTCATTGGAAGAAGTCATCATGGCCATATATAGTCAACCCAGATCTTATGGGGTTGATCTCAGTATAAATACCCGCGAGATAGCAGCTACCAGCCGCCTGGTATCGAGAATAACAGGCGTTCCAGTACCCAGCCATAAAGCTATAGTTGGCTCCAATGCCTTTATGCATGCCTCAGGAATTCACCAGGATGGAGTTTTAAAGGAACGCGAAACTTATGAAATAATTGATCCTGAAGTTGTGGGGATCCCCCGTAACATGATTATACTCAGTGCCCGGTCCGGGCGGCATGCCCTCAAGCATAGAATCGAAGAGCTTGGATATCAAATAGCACAAGAGGAACTGGATGGGTTATATACTAAATTTGTAAAGTTAGCTGATCAAAAAGGAGAAATATACGACGAAGATTTGCATGCCTTAATGAACAATCCGGAAGCAGAGAATAGCGGAATGGCCATAAAAAATCTATCTGTTGCTACCAACGGAGAATCCGCCTCGGCTACCGTGACAATGGAGTTAAACGGAGAAACCTACACAGATGCTGCCTGCGGCGATGGCCCGGTTGATGCTATATTTAAAGCTATAGATCGCATTACCGGGACCAAAGGTCAGCTGGAGGATTTCACACTTAAATCAGTCAGCCAGGGCAGTGAGGCTTTGGGTGATGCAACAGTTAAGGTTCGCTTTAATAATACTTTGATTGTAGGCAGAGGAATTAGCACCGATGTTTTTGAAGCCAGCGCACGAGCCTATGTTAACGCTCTATCAAAAACAAATTATGTTTTAGTTTAATAATATAATCCTAGGTAAATTGGCCAAGGGGTTGTCCCTTGAGGTAATTAGATAGTCCGTTGACCGCTCCTTAAATGTAGGGAGCGGTTATTTATTGGCTTAAATTACCACGCAATATTCAGGATATTAATGTCAGTAATCGAAGGTTATTAATGGATAGTAATAGGTACTTTTGTAGTTTATTGGGAAGCATAGCGACGGTTCTCATGCATCCAATACAAAGGCAAGGGTCTTGCCTTACTTTCCTTTTCTCGTCATTAACCTAAGGGGAGAATTTTATAGACCCCAGGTGCCAGGCACCTAACTAACTTACCTAAAAACTTACGCCTTCTATTTTCTGCAACTGTCACCAAGCTGTACTAGGATTATTACATTTTTTATAGGTATTTAGCTAAAAGTACTATTAATTAATTTTACTGATATTATGTACTTCAAATTACCATATGTACATAATATATACAAACATATAGTTTTTGGGGGTAGTGTAAATTAAAAACTATAATTGTGAGATAATTCTTAGAATTATTAACCAAGCAAAGATTAAGACTAGACATAATATTTATTGGAGGTATAAAAGTGGAACGCACATTTGCTATGGTGAAACCCGATGGGGTACAAAGAGGATTAGTAGGTGAAGTTGTAAGTCGTTTTGAAAAGAAAGGCATAAAAATTGCAGCATTAAAATTAATGCAGATTACACCAGAATTAGCTGAGAAGCACTATGCCGAACATAAAGAAAAACCGTTCTTTGATGATCTAGTCAGTTTTATTACTTCTGGGCCGGTTGCAGCTATGGTTTTGGAAGGCGAAAATGTGATTGGTATGGTACGGACAATGATGGGGGCAACCAATCCTAAGGACTCCGCTCTGGGAACTATCCGTGGGGATTTCGGCATGACCATTGATAAAAATATAATTCATGGATCAGATTCGCCTGAGAGTGCGGTTCGTGAGATTAGCATTTTCTTTGCGGAAGATGAAATAGTGACTTACACCTTAGCTGCGGAAGGATGGATTTACGCCTAAGCAAGTTTTTACCTTGAGCACGAGCGGGCATGGGAGCGGGCATGGGGACGGTTCTTTTGCCTGCATTTTCCGACTACTGTATATTGTGAGAACCGCTGTTCACAAAATCAAAGGGTACCTTGGATTAGTCCTAAGGTACCCTTTTGGCTTGCCGGAGCGAGAGCATTTTGCAGGCAAAAGAACCGTCCCCGTGCCCCCGCCCGTGCCCCCGTGCCTGCTTCCCTAAAAGAACAAACCTATTGCTAATTCCGTCATGTGGGATAGAGGTCCGGGATAAATACCGATAAAAATTGTACCCAGGAGACACAACCAAAGTGCTAACCTTCCCATAACCGGAACTGAAACATTTGCTTCATCTTCGCTTTCTCCGATATACATAGCTTTGGCTACATTCAGATAGTAATAAACCGAAATCATGCTCATCAACAGTCCGATAAAGGCTAGCCAGAGATACCCAGCTTGAATTGCCCCGGAGAATAGATAAAATTTGCCTGCAAAACCTGCTAGTGGGGGGATTCCGGCTAATGATAAAAGGCATATCGTCATAACAGCTGCCAGCATGGGAGCTCTGCGTCCCAATCCATTAAAAGCTTCCAGATCGGTACTGCCCGTTTCTACTTCTATTATAGTGGTTACTGCAAAAGCTCCCACATTCGAGAAAACATAAAGCATGACATAGAAAAGCAGGCCCTTCAGGCCGTATATATTGGCTGCTACCAACCCCACTAGGATATAGCCTGCCTGAGCGATACTGGAATAAGCCAGCAAACGCTTAACGTTCTTTTGCGGCAGGGCTACCAAATTGCCAATTACAATAGTCAGGGCGGCCAGCACCGCCAGGGTTAGATTCCAATTAAATTGAGTTGCCGGCAGAGCCACCAGGAAAACCCTAACCAGAGCGGCAAAACCTGCTGCCTTGGACGCTACTGACAGATAAGCGGTTACCGGGGTAGGAGAACCCTGGTAGATGTCAGGGGTCCACATATGAAAAGGTACGGCCGATATTTTGAACCCTAAGCCTGCAATCAGCATGACAATACCAGCTATTAGAATCGGTTGGTTTGGGGTTACACTTAAGGCTCGGTAAATTTCAGTGAATACTGTAGAGCCGCTGGCAGCATAGACCAGGCTCATACCGAAAAGAAGTACAGCCGAAGATAATGCTCCCATGATCAGGTATTTCAGTCCTGCTTCAGCTGATAGACCATCGTTCAATAAATAGCCGCTGAGTATATAAAAACTGATGGTCATCAATTCCAAACCCACATAAAGAGTCAGCAGGTCTCCAGAAGAAACCATAATCATCATGCCCAGAGTGGCAAAGATCATGAAGCTGAACCATTCGCTTTTGCGTTTACCAAAGAAATCGGTATAACGGCTGGCCATAAAAAATATTAACAAAGCCGCACATAGGAACAAGATCTTAAAAAAGCTGCAATAGGTGTCTATCTGATATACACCATCGAAAAACACGGTCTGACTGCTGAAATTAAGGATAACATTGCCCAGGATAACTGCCAGACCAATCACCGCCAGTATACCGACCGCTTGTTTACCACGCTGAGGGGGCAATAGTCCCGCGGCTAGCGTAAACAGACCCAGTACGGCAGTCAGAATTTCCGGTGTTAATAATTGATATTGCATTAAAAGATCCCTCCTATTCCCATGGGACCAATTTGCTGCAGAAGCTGGTCCACACCGCTGTTAATTAAATCCATGACGGTAAAAGGCAGAATACCACCCAGCAGGATTGCCCCGCCTAAGACTATAAGAGGTACCATCTCGGGTCCCTTAAGATCCTGGAGATGATCCCATTCCGGCCGGCGCGGACCAAAGAGCACATTTCCCAGAGTACGTAATATATAAACTGCAGTAATAACAATACCAGAGATAGCGATAATGGTTAAAACCTGATAATTTTTGAATGCCCCCACGAAGATGGTAAACTCACCTATAAAATTCACTGTGCCGGGGAGTCCCAGGGAAGCTAGACCAGCTAGCATGAACCCGGTAGCCAGACGCGGCATCTGATGTGCCAGTCCTCCAAAATCAACCACGTTGCGAGTATGACTTTTTTGATAGAGGTTGCCGATCATGGCAAAGAAAAGAGCTGCCATTACCCCGTGAGCAAACATCATCATAACCGCACCATTTATGCTTATTAGATTTAATGAGGCAATACCAAGCAAAACATAGCCCATATGACTAACTGATGAATAGCCGACTATATATTTTAGATCCTTCTGGCTGAGACAGATCATACCGGCATAAACAACGTTGCCAAGCGCCAGCAAGGCAATTATTGGAGCGATATACTGGGCACCTGCCGGCAGGATGAAGAGCCCGATACGAATCAAGCCGTAGCCACCAATTTTCTTTAACACCCCAGCATGTATCATACTGACTGCAGTTGGTGCCCCCGCATACCCATCCGGTGACCAGGCATGGAAAGGAAACATGGAAAGCAGAGTTCCAAAACCGAAAGCCATGAGGGTGTAAGCAAATATCTGGAAGGCTACCGGAAAGTCCACTCCAGCCAGGGTGGTTATATCCATGCTGGGAAAGCCCAGGATGGATTGCCCTTTAATAAAGAGGGCAATCAGACCTACCAGCAAAAACGCACTCCCGATCAAGAGGTAGATGGTTAGTTTCATACCGGCATATTCCTTAGTCACTCGCTTGGAGGAACCAAACATGATGACCAAGAGGTAAATTGGGATTACCACCACTTCATAGAACAAGAAAAAGATAAAGAGATCGGTAGCTACAAATGTGCCCATAACCCCGGTTATTAGTAAAAGGAGCAGAGAGAAAAATTCTTTGACCCTTTCTTCCACCGACCAGCTGGCATAAACGGCACTGAACCCGATGAGGTTGGTCAAAAGCAGCAAGGGAATGCTGATTCCATCGACTCCCACCGCATAATTAACCCCCAAATCTTTGACCCAGGGAATGCTTTCCACAAACTGCATACCGGCCAAAGCTCGATCATAATTATAGAATACCAGCAATGAGAGAGCCAGGCTGACCAGGGTGCTGACTGCCGCAATATATCTAATTAGTTTCTCTTGTTCGCGGGGGACAATCATTATTAGGATAGCTCCCAGAATGGGTAATAAGAGAGTTGTTGATAAAATCGGAAAATCACCCATAATCAATCCACCTCCTTAAACCAGGGCCGTAAATACGGCACACAGGGCTGTCAATAATATTATTGCTACACCTGCCAACAGGTATAGAGCATAGGTCTGAACCTGACCATCCTCAGCGTAACGTAAAGTCTGCCCCGACCAAGCGGTTATAAAGGCCAGACCGTTAACCAGACCGTTGACAATCTTAAGGTCAAACCATTCCAACAGGCGCGCCCCTCCATCCACAAATACGACGATCAGCCAGTTATAGAGCTCATCGATATAGAATTTGTGGCAGAGGACATTATATATACCTGTGAAGCGTTGCCGCAGGCTCTCTGCACTTATAATCTGTCTTTGATAGATCAGCCAGGCCAGGAAAATTCCAGCCAGCGCAATCAACGATGAAATTACCATAATTAGAACATTGGCCTCATGATGTAACGCACCCGGAGTAGTAATAAAATGGCCGAATACATTATCCATGAATGGTGAACCGACAAAGCCGGCTACGACTGACAATAGGGCCAGAATAATCAGAGGCATGGTCATCACCGGTGATGATTCATGAGCATGATGGCCATCAGTATTGGAGCCAAAAAATGCTGTGAATATCAACCGGAACATATAGAAGGCTGTCATGAAAGCGACCAGAGAACCCAGAACATAGAGACCGGTATATCCACCCGCGTAGGCTCCCAACAAGATTTCATCCTTGCTCCAGAACCCTGAAAGGGGCGGAATACCTGCCAGGGCCAGGGCTCCAATAACGAAAGTCCAGGTAGTTACCGGCATTTTCTTGGATAGCTGCCCCATTTTCCAGATATCCTGTTCATCATGCATGGCATGGATCACGCTGCCCGCTGCTAGAAATAGCAAACTCTTGAAAAAAGCATGGGTCATCAGATGGAACATACCAGCAGTCATAGCCCCAATACCCATCGCCATCACCATATAGCCAAGCTGGCTCAGGGTGGAATAGGCCAGAATCCGCTTGATATCGTTTTGCACCAGAGCAATGGTGGCGGCAAAGAGAGCGGTAAATCCTCCCACTATGGCAATAAGCAGCATGGCCTGCGGGACCTGACTGAAGATAAAGAAGGCCCGTGCGATAAGATATACACCAGCGGCAACCATGGTTGCCGCATGGATTAACGCACTAACTGGGGTAGGACCCTCCATGGCATCAGGCAGCCAGACATGCAGAGGAAACTGGGCGGACTTTCCCATCGGCCCAAAGAAAAGCAAAATGGATATAGGCAATAAGACGACCATATTGTTATTGCCAGCTATCTTGGCAGCCAGTTCACCGTAATTAAGGGTGCCAAAAACTATAGCTAGGAAGAGGATTCCTAAGAGAAATCCGAAATCTCCTATCCGGTTGGTAACGAAAGCCTTAATGGCGGCATCCTTGGCTGAATGCTTTCCGAACCAAAACCCGATTAACAGATAAGAACACATACCTACCAGTTCCCAGAATACGAAAATCTGTCCGAAATTGCTGGCCACTACCAGACCTAACATGGAGCCCGCAAAAACACTCTGGTAGGCAAAGTAACTGGCGAAGCCAGGGTCTTTATCCATGTAGCCCAGCGAGTAGATCTGTACCAATAAAGCCACGGTAGTAACCACAATAAGCATGACTGCCGTGAGAGGATCAATCATGATCCCCATATCTACCTTTAGACCGGGCATGTTGAGCCAGCGAACCGACATTTCGAAAACCTGGCCCGGATCCCCCGTAAACACTTTCAAAGCAACCAGTACGGATAGCAGGAATGACGCCCCGATAGCCAGGATAGACACAGCAGCTGACACTTTAGGCCAGCGGTGCAGTATAAGTCCGATACAAACAAAAGCAAGAAAGGGCAGCACGGGAATAATCCATGAAATCTGAAGTACATTTTGCATATTTATTCTCCCTCCTAGGGTTTGTAATGGGATATGTGTGCCATCTGATGCCGAAGCAGATTTTTCACACTGCAAGGCGGCAGGAGGCGCGGAAATAAATGTAAGGCGACACACCCCTATCGGGGAATGTCCCCGTAGATGTATCTAAACCGACGACAACGAAGCACTCTTCGAGTACTACTGATGCTCCCCATCGGTCGCAACTAATGTTGCAGGGTGGAAAATCTGCCGGCATGCTTGGTACAGATATTTCGTTACAAACCCTTACCATTTTAATAGATTGAAATCGCTCAGATTGACCGACTTCTTATGACGATAAATTGATATGATCAAACCCAGACCCACTGATACCTCAGCAGCGGCTACCACAATAATAAAAATAGCAAACAATTGACCGATCACATTGCCTGGTTGAATAAATTTATTAATGGCTACAAAATTTATATTAACCGCATTGAGCATAAGCTCGATGGACATCAAAATGGCTACCGCGTTGCGTTTGGCGAAGACGCCATATACACCAATCCCAAATAAGATAGTAGCCAGCAGCAAATAATGATTTAATCCGATCACTATGCCTCATCTCCTCTCGCCAGAATAATAGCTCCGACCATGGCCAGCAGCAGGAGGATGGCGGCTGCTTCAAATGCCACCACATATTTGCCTAACATGAGGTCAGCCAGCGCCCCCACAGCATCGGCCACCGGCAGAGGGCCTAAAACCGGCCATAGATTACTGCACCATATTGAAGCTCCCAGCCCGATAATTAAAACTAAGGCCAGCAGAAGGCCCCAGAAACGGGTGGAACGACTGGGGTTAGGCTGGTTGGTTCTATCTGCTTCCACATTCATCACCAACATGATGGCAAAAATGATGAGCACGGAGATAGCCCCTGCGTAAACCAGTATCTGCACCAGACCTATAAAGCCTGCTCCTAACTGGAAGAAAGTCAGGGCGACACCTAAGAAGGCTAGAATCAGGGCGAGGGCGCTATGCACAATATTGCGGCTTAAAACTACCCCTAAAGCTGATAATACGGTTATTGCGGAAATGAATACAAACACCACATCATTCATAGTGATACTCATCCTTGCTCACAACCTTCCTTGGAATGATCTTTTTTATCTTTATTAACCCACGCCTGGGCGAGCTTAGAGGCTTTATCCCGATCATCTATCAAGAGCTCAGCCAGTTTGGACAATTTTTTGTCGTCCGTACTGAGTAAAGCACTCATAATCGCTATGTCTGTTTCGGATGTTAGGATTTTAGAGAGCGATTTCTGGGGATTTTTACCCAGTACTGTTTTTATGGCCTCAATCTGTTTAAGGCGTTTGGCCTCTGCCTCCGAGTTATCAGGCAGTTCCACTTTGACGCCCGGACTTTCATCTTCTTTCCCCTCAACTACTAAGTCCAACTCCGGCGGGCGATGATATACGATTTTAATATCCTGGCGGCTGTAGGTGCTCAACTCAAAATCATGGGTAAAATACAAAGTGTTAGTCGGGCATACTTCCACGCACAAATTGCAGAAAAGACAATATTGTAAATCAATTGTATAGCTTTGTACTTTCTTCTTTTTGGCGCCCTCTTCTTTTATAGTTTCAAAGCTCAGGACATTATTCGGGCATGCTTTAGTGCATAAACCGCAGGCAATACACTTGGGAAAATCAAAGGCCAGGCATCCCCGGAAACGATCCTGTAAGTAAGGACGCTCCTCCGGATATTGAATAGTCTTATCCTTTTCAAAAGCATGTTTTAGGGTAATTCCCAGTCCTTCTAGTAAACCTTTACCAAACATCTAATCACCACCCCATCCCACGCAAAAATTGTATTCCCGCACCTGTAATAATAATATTAATCAGGCTTATGGGTATTAGCACTTTCCAACTGAAAGACATCAGGTGGTCCATGCGAATACGGGGAAAGGTCCACTTCAACCACATAAAAATTAACATCACCATATAGGTCTTGATTATTATCCAGATCCAGGAAGGCAGCCAAGGACCCAGCCATCCACCCAGGAATAAAGTGGAGGCGAGTGCAGAAACGGCTACCAGGTTGGTATACTCAGCCAGGAAGAACAGGGCCCAGCGCATACCGGTGTATTCCGTATAAGCCCCGGCGGTCAGTTCCTGCTCAGCCTCCGGCATATCGAAAGGACCGCGGTTAAGTTCCGCCGTTGCAGCAATAAAATATGTGACGAAAGCAATTGGCTGCAGAATGATAAACCAGAGTTTGTGTTGGGCGGCAACTATAGCGGACAGGTTGAGTGAACCGGCGATCATTACTACTCCGAGTAAAGAAAAAGCCAGCGGGATTTCATAACTGATCATCTGAGCTACAGAACGCATTGCCCCCAGCAGAGACCATTTGTTATTAGAGCCCCAGCCAGCCATCAATATGCAGATGGTGGAAAGGGAGCCTACGGAGATGAAATAAAAAAGCCCCACGTTTAAGTCAACAACCGCCATATCCTTACCCATGGGAATCACCGCATATAATAGCACCGCGACAATTATAAAAAACATGGGGGCGGTCATGAATATCCATTTATCGGCTCGCGCAGGAATTATATCTTCTTTGGTCAACAGTTTCAAAGTATCGGCAATAGTTTGAAAAAGGCCAAAAGGACCCAGCCGGTTGGGGCCCAGACGCTCTTGCATAAAGCCGGCCACTTTGCGTTCCAGCCAGATAAGTATAAGTACATTGAAAGTTATAATCATAACAATAGTGGTCCACTGCAGGGTGAGCAGGATAAGATCAGCCCACCAGGGGGACAGACCCAGGCTTACCAGCCAGGAGGTCAGCGCATGGGCCATACAAAGGATTAAGTTTTCCATAAGCATTTCCCTCCTTATCGGTCTGATTCACCCAGGACCGGGTCCAGGGTAGCAATGTTGGCTATAATATCCTGCAGCTTGCAGCCGCGTGAAATAAGAGGCAGGACCATCAAGTTTACAAATGAGGGAGCCCGTACGTGGACTCGCGAGGGTTTCTCCGTCCCATCACTAAGCAGATAGAACCCTAATTCTCCTTTGGAGGATTCAATGCGGTGATATACCTCTTTACCTTTCTCAGGTTTGAGCACCTTGGGTACCTTGTCCTTTACTTCTCCGGCTGGCATTTGTTCTAGAGCCTGACGTATGATACGGCCGCTTTGTTCTATTTCTTTTATCCTGACAATCAACCGCTCCATACAGTCGCCGCGTTCACCGATAGGAACCTCAAAATCAAAGCGGGAGTACACCCCATATGGATCCACTTTACGAATATCATATGCAATCCCGCTGGCCCTTAGGTTAGGGCCGGTAACGCCATAGGCCAGAGCCGTCTCGGCCGTTAGGATACCAATTCCCTGACAGCGAGCCTGCAGGATTTCGTTGCCGCTGATAAGACCGGTGTATTCATCAATCATACGGGGAATATTATCCAGAAAACTCTTAACGGCGGGAAAGAATTCATCGGGGAGGTCATAACTTATTCCCCCGATACGCATATATGAAGTAATCAGACGCTGCCCGCTGCTCATTTCGAACATATCCATAATTCGCTCTCTATCCCGCAGACAATAAATGAGTCCCGTCGTTGCCCCCAGGTCAATGGCCAGGCTGCCCACAAAAACCTCATGAGAGGCTATACGGGAAAGTTCTGCCAGAATAACGCGAATATATTCAGTCCTCTCTGGCACCTCCACCCCGGTCAGTTTTTCGACGGCCTGGACATACCCCAGGGTTGGTAAGTGGGAAGCCAGATAATCCAGGCGCGAGGCATAGGGAATAAACTGCGTATAGGTCCTGCTTTCCGCAATCTTCTCGACGGAACGATGTACATAACCCAGATGTACAATGGCATCTACGACGGTCTCGCCATCCATCAGTGCTTCCACGTGCAAGCCGCCATGGGTGCTGGGATGCTGAGGGCCAATATTTATTGTATATTGATCAGTCTCAAACAATTGATCAACCCTCCTTCCTAAAATCTTTGCGCAAGGGGTGGCCCACAAAATCTTGGGGAAGTAGAACCCGTATAAGATTTGGGTGTCCGCCGAAATTGATGCCCATGAGATCAAAGACTTCCCGCTCCTGCCAGTCGGCGGTAGGGTAAACGGGAAAAACCGATTGCAGTTCAGCTTTTTCTCTGGGAACTCTGGTTTTTACCGCTAATTTCAGCCCGTTATCCGGTATAGCATAAAGGTGGTAGACAATCTCGAATTCTTCACCATAATCTACGGCGGTCAGGTTGGCGAGGTAGTTCATCCCATGTTCGTCGCGCAGGGTCTGCATTAAGGATAATACTTCCTCGGAGTTTATCCTGAGATTCGTGAAGAAAGTATCGCTGGTTACCTCAAACTGCGCTTCTATCATTGCCCCTAGGTTATCAAATGTTTGATCTTTTTCCATGTTGCTCATTAACATTTCCTCCTCGGGCATCAATAATTACCCTTTTCTACTTTGCTCTTGAGTTCCAACAGTCCATGAAAAAGTGCTTCTGGGCGCGGCGGGCAGCCCGGTACAAAGACATCTACTTTAAACAGAGTATCCGCTCCAGGTAAGACACTATATCCGTCCCGGAAGGGGCCTCCACTGGTAGCACAGTTGCCCATCGCCAAAACCCATTTTGGGGCGGGCATCTGTTCATATACTCTTTTAATAACCGGAGCCATCTTCAAAGTAATAGGCCCGGCGACAATTAGAAGGTCTGCTTGACGGGGAGAGGCCCTAAATACCTCATAGCCATATCGAGCAATGTCAAAACGGGCACCGCCGGCCGCCATCATTTCAATCGGGCAGCAATTGCAGCCATAGGATAAAGGCCAAAAAGAACGGGCTCGTCCCCAGTCCCAAATCTTTTCCAGAGTGGTCACGATGATATTGTGTTTGGCCAGCTGAGAAACATCGTCAAAACCTTCTGTACCCACACTCGAACCTAATACCATTCTAAAGCACCTTCCTTCCAGGCATACCAGAGCCCGAGAGCGAGTATAAAGATGAAAATGAGCATCTCGATGAAAGCAAAGAGACCCAAGCTCTGGAACTTAACCGCCCACGGGAAAAGAAAAATAGTTTCAACATCAAAGGCCAGAAATACGAGAGCATATAGAAAAAAGTTTACCCGAAACTGCATCCAGCTGGGCCCCTGGGTATCTACCCCACATTCATAGGGCAGTAATTTCTCAGTTGTCGCCGGGGGCTTGGGCCGAAATAACCATGCCCCCGCCATGGCCGCTACCGGGAAAACTAAGGTAAGTAAAATGAATACACCTATCGTTGAATAGTCTGACAAATTGGTTCAACCTCCCTATAATAATTGGCATTATGCAACCTTATTAATCAAATAGTACTCATATTAACTAATATATTTATTAAATGATAGTCATATTTCAATAATTTGCAATAGTAAATTGTCTTATATAAATAATAATTAATACAACAAGGCCATATTTGACCGTTGGTATGGTGGATTCTGCAACGCTCATAAATTTTGGTCATAATACATACGAACTTATTATGCAATTTACGTGCCAAGCCCCTAAAAGGGATTTTAAGAGTTCAGTGAAACGAACGGTGTATAAATGTGAAACAAATGTGTCACACAATATGAAGTCTATGAGCACTTTTGTAACAGTGGTTGATCCGCTACATTCTATACCATCTATCAAATTGATTCTCTCTGCCTGCCTAATCGACTATTTAGATAGTATTCTAATCTTTCTTTATAAATATAATGACGTGTATTATAATACGTTTATAAGACTATATATAGTATAAAAAATGGTTATGGTTTCGTTTATTAATTAATTTCCGAAATCCGAGTATATTGGGGAAGGGTGATAGAATGAGTACAACAGTTGATGCTCGCGGATTAAACTGTCCACAACCGGTGATTTTAACTAAACGGATAATGGACGAAAATAGTGGGGAAGAAATTGTTACCTTGGTGGATAATCCGACAGCAGCGGAAAACGTATGCAAATTGGCGACTAGCCAGGGTTATGATTTCACTGTCGAATCCCGAGGTTCGGAATCTCATATTCATATGAGCTCGCAAAAATCAGCGCAATCCCAGAAACAGCCTGCTTGCCAAGACCTGGCCATCCTGGTTAAATCCCAATATTTTGGGCAAGGGGATGATGAGTTGGGTGCAATTCTAACCAAGAGTTTTTTCTACACTCTTACTGAAATGGGGCCTGAACTCCAGAACCTGATCTTCATGAATGGTGGAGTACATCTAACCACAGAAGACTCGCCTGTATTGGAACACCTGGAATTTCTGGAGCAAAAGGGAGTTCAGATCCTATCCTGCGGAACCTGCTTAGATTTTTTCTCTAAAAAGGAGCAATTAAAGGTTGGTCAGGTGACGAATATGTACACCGCTGCCGAGATATTGTGTAAGGCTGCCAAAACTTTGGTCCTATAATTACTTTTAGTGAATCCCGAAAATCATTTCAAGGGGGATATCAAAATGGAGAACGTAAAAATTGAAGTTTATGGAGGAATTAATACTGGAGGCGGAGGCTGCAGTTGTGGATGCACAAGTTGTACCCCGGCCGATACCAAAGCTGAGTATGAAGCCATGAAAAAGGAATTGGTTAATCGGTTTGGCGAAACAGACTTGAGTCTGGAGTTTATTGATACCGGTGGATTTGATCTGGCAGCATTTCCGGAAGTCGAAAAGGTAATCCGTGCCGGATATTCATTCCCCATAACCATTGTCAACGGAAATCCGCGTTTGGCCGGGGGGATATCAGCAGAATCAATAATTGAGATTGTCACGGATCTCCAGCCCAAGGCATAGGACAAAGGACCAGAGAACAGCATAGGGGATACCTTTTAGTTGAGTTACCCTGCGAGCACTAATAGTGCTCTGCAGGGTTTAATTTTGATGATTTCCCCCGGTAAAATACCCCTAAAGTTACATCAGATTCCACAGCAATCTCTGTCTTTCAATTATTCCTGGCAGTACCTCCATCAACCGGTCGATGTCTGCATAGGTATTGTCTTTGCCAAAGGTAACCCGCAGCGAACTATGGGCCGCATCCTTGGTTAAACCCAGGGCAGTTAGAACATGAGATGGATCGAAGGAGTTGGAGGTACAGGCTGAACCTCCGGATACGGCAATACCTTCTGAATCGAGAAATACCAACATAGCGGCGCCCTCCACCCCCAGAAATACGAAGCTAGTGTGACCCGGTAAACGGTTTCGAGGATGTCCTGTCAGGTAAGCCTGGGGAATCTCATTAAGAATGCGATTGTTTAAAGCCTGGGCTAACTCCTGCAAATGAGCAGAACGCTCGGACATATTGTTCAAAGCCATCTCGGCAGCCTGTCCCAACCCTACAATGCCTGGGACATTTTCAGTACCAGAGCGCCAAGTCCTTTCCTGGCCTCCGCCATAAAACAGAGGAGCAGGCTTGATACCTGAGCGGATGTAAAGTGCCCCAATCCCCTTGGGACCATAGAACTTATGCCCTGACAGGGACAGGACGTCAGCATTCAAGGCTTTCACGTCTACCGGAATGCGCCCGACCGTTTGAACGGCATCCGTATGAAAAACGATGCCCTGGGAGCGGGCGAGTTTTCCAATCTCCCCAATTGGTTCAATGGTGCCTATTTCGTTATTAGCATGCATGATACTGATGAGAATGGTATCAGGGCGGATAGCTTGGGCCACTGTTTCAATATCTACTTGGCCTGAGCGATTTACAGGCAGGTAGCTGGTCTCATAACCCTGTCTTTCCAGGTGTTTAAAAGCATCCAAAACTGCGTGGTGCTCAATTTTGGAGGTTATTATATGACGGCCTCGGCTTTGATAGGTGTGGGCAGCACCGATTATGGCCATATTGTCAGATTCAGTTCCACCACTGGTGAAAACGATTTCATCAGGACTCGCACCGATTAGAAGGGCAATTTGTTTGCGGGCTTTTTCTATCGCCAAGCGGGCTTGGTTGCCATATCCATGAATACTGGACGGGTTTCCAAAAGAATCAGTGAGGGCGCCGAGCATTACCCGGACTACTTCTGGATCAACTGGGGTGGTAGCGCTGTGATCCATATATATTTTTGACATATTCTCACTCCTTGTTATTATGAAAGGTCTATTCTATTATAATAGTAATCCCATTGAGTTAGTCAATAAACCTTAATTTAACATAGAATAGTACACATGTAGATCATTAGGAGAATATCCCGATAAGATATGAAAATGAATCTGATGAGTATCATATCTTTCTTCCGCAGAAGATATCGTCGGTGGGTCCATCATTTAGCGGGTTGCCTAGCTTCGAGGTGGCTATTAACCATTTGGAATAATTTAACAAATGCTTAGTGTCGGAACATTTGCTTATAATCCATCAGATTATTAAGTATAAGCTTTGATAATTAGTGAAACACATTAACTATATTGGTGTTAGTTATAATAGGAATAGGTTTATTGGGACTGGGTTTAATGATCGCCCATTCTACATTTCTAACCATTGCTACTGAGTTTGCTGCTCAATCCCGGGGGGTAGCTATGTCGCTTATCGCCTTCTCTCTTATGAGTGGTGGAGGAATCGGGACTTTGATCGGCAGCAGAATCGTTGCAGCTAGCAATCTGACCACAATATACACTGCTTATGCCATAGGATTAGGGTTTCTTATCATTGCTGTTCTAGTAAATAAGAGATGTTAAGGGCAATTAACACCATGCGAGCAGGGTTGTAACTCCAGAGAGATGATATTTACAATTCTATGGGCAAGGTCTTTTTAGCGATCTTCATAAAATCCACACAAATACGCCCTATGATTTAAGAAATCTTATAAAATTACCCATCAGGCAGCTATCATGAGGTGTTTGGTGTATTACTACTGGTTCTTGGTATAATAAGATTAAGCTACGGTTTAAATATTTTCGGATTCAGCGCTCTTCGTATATTATTACGAGGCAAAAGAGGGGAACAAGATGATTAACAAAGAATCGGTTAAAATATCGGGTATGAGCTGTGCTGCTTGTGCCGCCAGGATAGAAAAGGGCTTAAACAAGCTTGAAGGGGTAGAGGCGGCCAATGTCAATTTGGCGATGGAACGAGCCACCGTTGAGTATGATGACAAGCTGGTCCAGCCCCGCCAGTTTGATGAGTTAATAACCAAACTAGGTTATGGGATTATTCATGAAAAGGTAAACGAAGCTGGTCAGGTAAACCTGAAAATATCAGGCATGACTTGTGCTGCCTGTTCTGCTCGCATTGAAAAGAAACTGAATACTCTGGAGGGTGTTAAGCTGGCCAATGTAAATCTGACCACTGAAAAGGCTACTATCTCCTTCGATCCAGAACGGATTAAAGTCAGGGATATGATCGATGCTATCAAGGCTCTTGGATACAGTGCTGACAAAATCGAGGATATCAGCCGTGATCAGGAAAAAGAGCAGAAGGAAACGGAAATCCGGAATATGCGCTTTGCCCTGCTGGCTTCCGCCTTACTGAGCTTACCTCTGGTGACTGCCATGGTTCTGAGTTTATTCCAAATCCATAGTCCGGCACTGGCTATACTGCACAATCAATATTTTCAGTTAGCAGCAGCTACACCGGTTCAATTCATTATTGGCGCCAGATTCTATAAACAGTCATATTACGCTTTAAGGTCCGGGAGTGCCAATATGGACGTACTGATTGCCATGGGTACTTCAGCTGCCTATTTTTTCAGCTTATATAATGTCTTTTTTGAAAATGTTCCAGAAGGAACGATGAAAGACCTGTATTTTGAAGCTGCGGCTATTATCATCACCCTGATTCTGTTAGGTAAGTATCTAGAAGCGGTTGCCAAAGGCAAGACCTCCGAAGCCATAAAGAAACTGGCGCAGATGCAAGCCAAGACCGCGCGGGTGGTAAGGCAGGGCGAGGAAATGGATATACCTATAGAAGAAGTTGAACTGGGAGATATAGTGGTAGTAAGACCAGGTGAGAAAGTACCTGTAGATGGCAAGATTATAGAAGGCAATTCATCCTTGGACGAATCCATGCTTACTGGTGAAAGCCTCCCCACTGACAAAAAGGCTGGAGAGCTCGTCTATGGAGCTACTATTAATAAATTCGGAGTATTTAAATTTGAAGCAACCCGCGTGGGGAAAGATACGGCCCTGGCACAAATCATTAAGATGGTGGAAGACGCTCAAGGATCCAAAGCCCCCATCCAAAAAATAGCCGACCAGGTGGCCGGGGTCTTTGTGCCGGTTGTTTTAGTTATAGCTGTAGGAACCTTTTTGGCGTGGTACTTTACCGGAGCTGGAATAAACAAATCGTTAATCAGTGCGGTAGCGGTACTGGTTATAGCCTGCCCCTGCGCATTAGGACTGGCAACTCCAACCGCGATTATGGTTGGAACCGGGAAAGGCGCGGAAAACGGGATCCTCATTAAAGGCGGCGAACACCTGGAAATGGCCTATAAGGTAAATACGGTTATCCTTGATAAAACCGGCACCATCACCAAGGGGAAGCCGGAGGTAACCGATATAATCAGACTAGGCTCACTAGAAGAAAACACTATCTTAAAAATGGCGGCTCAGGCTGAGAAAAGCTCGGAACATCCACTGGGAGTTGCGGTTTATGAAAAAGGAAAACAGGAGTATGGTCAGATGAATGACCCGGAAAGCTTTGAGGCGATTCCTGGTAAGGGTGTTAAAGCAATCATAGATGCTCAAGAAATATTGGTGGGGACCCGGAAACTGATAAGGGAAAGAGATATCTCCACGGAAACAGTTGAAAAGGATATAGTCAGCCTGGAAGATCAAGGTAAAACCGCTATGCTCATGGCTGTAAATGGCAAGTTGGAAGCCATTCTGGCAGTTGCTGATACTCTTAAGGAGAGCTCTCGCGAAGCAATTGCTGACTTGCAAAATATGGGGATAGAGGTTTATATGATAACCGGTGACAATCAGAGGACTGCCAATGCTATTGCTCGTCAGGTAGGAATAAGCACGGTGCTGGCAGAGGTCCTGCCGGAAAACAAAGCTCATGAGGTTGAGAAACTACAAGCCCTCGGCAAAACAGTGGCGATGGTGGGAGACGGCATCAATGATGCACCTGCTCTGGCCACGGCGGACATTGGTATGGCGATGGGCACAGGAACTGATGTGGCCATGGAAGCAGCGGACATCACCCTGATGCGCGGTGACTTGAGAACCATACCAGCCTCCATAAGACTTTCCCGCCAGACTATTAGGAAGATTAAGCAAAATCTTTTCTGGGCTTTTATATACAATATTATTGGTATTCCCTTTGCTGCACTAGGGATGTTGAATCCTATTATAGCGGGGGCCGCTATGGCCTTTAGTTCGGTATCAGTAGTGACGAATTCGTTGAGCCTAAAAAGATATAATCCTAGTCAAATTAAGACCGTTGGCGATACTGCCGAAGGCTGGAAGCTTTCCAAAAAGGACTGATGGGGCAACCCTTTCAATCACAATAATCTAAAAAAGGAGATGTTATGATGTCTAGTGAAACTAAAACACTTAATGTAGAAGGAATGTCCTGCATGCACTGCGCTAACGCCGTAAAGAACTCGGTAGGATCGCTGCCTGGAATAAGCCAAGTGGATGTCGATCTCGCAGGCAAGAAGGTCGCCGTAGCCTATGACGCAGATAAGGTCAGTGTCGAGAAAATCAAAGAAAAGATCGAGGATGCTGGTTACGAAGTGGTTTAAAGTTGAGTAAACCGCCCTCAACCTCTTCTCAGCATCATAGGCACACATACTAAGCTTGGTTATATATCAATGGACCAAGCTTTTTTAGAGGATAGAGACTGGGGGGGCTAGGTCGGGTGTTCTTCAATATTCACTAAATCAATTGAAATAGACGCTTGGTAAATGTGCTCTAGAGGGACGGAAATGGTTTTAACCATTTCCGTCCCCTTTGGTTAAATAGTCTTTTGTAATGTAACTGAAACATATTATTTACACATATGTAATTGACTAAGTTGAAGGAACCAATATAATAAACATATGAATACATGTGCATGTGTGCAGGCTGTATTTTAAGGAGGGTAAAGATGGTAATTGATTTTGATCGATGTGGCGTTTCGTGTATACATGAAGAAGCGGTCGCGGAAGTAAGTCAGAAGATGATGAAGGGAGATGAAGCTCAGGCTTTGGCTGATACTTTCAAAACGCTGGCCGATCCTAATCGAGTTAAGCTAATATTTGCCCTTATGCATAGAGAATTGTGTGTTTGCGATCTGGCAGCAGTTATAGGCGCTTCTGATTCAGCGGTATCCCACCAGTTAAGAATCCTTAGGACTCAGAAGCTAGTTAAGTTCCGGCGTGATGGGAAGATACTATACTATTCACTGATAGATGATCATATCAGTGGGTTATTCAAACAGGGACTTGAACACATAAGCCACAGTAAAGAATGGGCAGCCAAGTTCCTGGAGCTTTTTTGATTATTTTATGAGGGCTGCTCTCATCGCGACAATTTGCATAAGCAGCTGCGGTGGTTGTCCTCTTTTCATGGGAGAATATGATATGAGACTGCTGAAGGTTACGCGCTGGAGTTGAAAACAATACCCGCTTAAAGCGGATATTTCCAAACCGTCAAAAAAACCCAATAGCTGTGTTATTAACGAAAGCCAGTTTTATCGGCGTACTTGTTACGGGACATCCCAAGGGACATTCCTCGAAGAGGTGTGTCCCCATACATTATTCGCCTCAATCACGGGCTTTTATTAATGCCTTGCTCTTGAACTTTTTTGGCAGGCTAAGACAGATAGCTTTAGGCTATCTGTCTTAGCATTTTGAGCTGGACAGTTAGTTTCCTTGTCTATATTCAATAACTAAGCGGCAATACATATTACACCATAACAAAATAAATGAATTAAGATACGACTTCTACTAAACTGCGGAAATAGTTACAATTCTCTATTAGATTAGGCCCATGTTTAAAGAGACCTCCACCTACCAGAAACATAACATCAGCCCCATAGACCTGAATCATATCTGGGATATTGCTAATACTCATTCCCCCACCGGGGCAGGGGAAACTGGATTTAAGGTGGCCCATCTCGACAGAAGTTCCTTTGGCAATGCTTTGGCATTCTTCACGGCTAAAAGAGAAGCGCCCGCCATAATTGGGGTAAATGGTCCCATCAGCACCAGCTAGGCGCATTATTTGTCCGAACATGGCGAAATGAGATATGCCATTATCAGAACCGAGGACATAGCTTCCGAGGAAAGCTGGATGACTAAAGATTGGCAATGCAATGGTGTCGTCTTCCGCCAAAAATCTCATGGTATCAAAACCAACTAAACCCGGAGCCAGCAATAACCCCTTGGCTCCATTTTCTTTGGCATATTTGGCCCTTTTAATTACTTCATGATGGGGAGCAGTAATATTCGCTGCATAAATACATTTTCGCCCGGTTTCACGGTTAGCACGTTCAATTGCTTCTGCACATAATCTGACACGCTCCTCAAAAGGGGCAAAGCTTTGATTGGTAAGACCATGATCATCTTTAATAATATCAATGCCACCCAGAGCAAACTGATAAGCTAGTTCAGCTAGTTTTTCGCTATTGAGTCCCATGGGTTTAAGAGCTGTAAAAAGCAAGGGTCTTTGTGGTACATTCACGATCTCTCTTAGTCCTGTTTTTCCATAACGCGGACCCTTAAAAAGCCTTATTAGGGAGTCGGGGAGTTTAATTTCTTCTACCCGATATCCTGGTTTAATGCTAATGTTGCCAAAGATTACATTTAAAAGCTGGGTCAATTCATTTGCTGCCGTTTCAACGGCGAAACTTATGGTAGCCTGATAGTTTTCTAGTCCGTCTGGAATGAATTCCGTTATTTGTCCAACCAGATGATCCTGAATAAAACCTGGCGGTACCAATTCTGCAGGGAATTCAACAGTTTGCTCCAGGCAAAGGTCACGGGCCCTGGCATAAGCTTCATTCTCCGATCCAGCTATGCGATAAACAATAGAGAATCTTTCAATCATAATTCCTCCACTTATTATTCTTATCAACTACTTTGGGATGAGATTATCTCTCGATTCATTCGAATTCACGCAAACTGCCATTTAGTCGTCCATACTGGCATCGGAACAAAGAGCTTCATACTGTGGGCAAAAACGAACTATTGTGACAAGTTAGCACCATCCGGTATATAAACCAGACTCTATACCTGCTTAATATTGCTCAACTCCTAATGAAAGCAGCTATATCAGGATCCTGACACAGCAAATCCAGATCATCTTTAGTTGGTAGAATAGGCCTATCACGCTCAATGTTTACTATGCAAAGAAAACCGAAGGTGGTGCCTTTTGTTGCCCGGAATTGATGCCAGGTATGAGCAGGTATGGTTATAACATCATTCGTCTGTACAGGGTAGATCTTATTTCCTAAAAGAACCTCCCCTTCGCCCCGGAAAATAATCACCAGGTGAGCATGTTGATGATGCTCCAGGGTTGAATGGCCTTCCGGAGCTATTTCAAAATAGCGCAGTTGACAGGGAACATCTGCCAGGCCTTCACATAAAACCTGCCGGGTAATGCTTTTATAGTGAGTTCCTTCATCCTTATAGTCTAGAATCGGAACGTTCTTCCATTGGTAATTTTCCAAATGTTGAATCAGCATATTATAGTACTCCTTCTTGATAGCAATAAAATCATTTTACATTAATGTTAAAAGCAAAAACAAATAAATATGGAAAAAAGCTAACGTGACCAAAAGGAATGACCTGCAATAGTTGTGAAATGATGTACTCCAATTCCCATTTTAGAAGCCAACAAAACCAGCATCTATTGTACATCTTAGCGATGTGCTCCTCGATACCGGCATAGGTATTAGCTTAATGGGTATATATGCATTTTTCAGTTCTATTTGCCGTTAGTCCTTTGATTGACATTTGTCATTGTCTAAGAATAAGCTGCCTTTTTTATAGGTATGCTAAGCCTAAGAAAGGGGGTAAATCATTTGTCTAAGGTAATGAAATGCCTGTGTGAAGAATGCAAGTATAATGAGGATTTTGAATGTCACGCTGATGGAATTGAGGTAAGGTCCAGCGCTGAAGGCAACAAAGTGATAACCTCAGATGGGACCAGTTGCAGTACATTTCAACTTCAATCCTTAACTACTGTATAAACAAAACAATTATCAAGAAGGCGGGGGCAGCTTTAACCCCCGCCTGATTTCTACCTGCTTTTCACAATGAATAAACCATTTTATAAATAGGGCATGATATGAACATCAAAGAAAGGAGGCTGACAAATTGTCCAAGGTAATGAAATGTATGTGCGAAGAATGTCACTATAATGATAGTTTTGAATGCCACGCAGATGGCATCGAAGTTCGGTCGAGCGCAGTTGGTAACCAGGTTGTAACCTCAGATGGTACCTGCTGCAGCACCTTTAAAAATGGAGTTGAACGTAATACCCCTAACGGTTAAATAGGCTCAAATTAATGAGGTGAACGAAGTGGATCAAAAAATGATGCTGCAATCCTGTATATCTCATTGCAACAATTCCAAGTCAGATATCCAAAACCTTAAGCAGAGTGTTCAGAGTTCAAAATCTAAGGATGAACTGACCCGTGCCGATCAGGCCATAAGTGACTGCATTAGCCATTGCCAGAGTGCCTTAAACAGCCTATAAAGAATCCAGTGAATTAGGCGGGGATTAGCCCCCGTCTTCTTTTTTGGGTATTTATAAGATCCTTAACGACTGATCTGTTGGCTCTGCACTCCATTCCCATGAGGCAACAGGTTCATAAATCAGCAGGCGGGGGTATTTATCCCCCTTTATTTACCTTACCTTAATTAGGTCTTTCACAACCTCACCGGCTATCAAAAGCCCAGCAACTGAAGGTACAAAAGCTATACTGCCTGGAATTGAGCGTCGGATCGTACAGGTTTGAGCAGATTCCTTAGGGCAGACACAATTAAGCCGGCAGCTGGTTTCTTCACTTTCCAAGGGTTTTATCGGCACTTCCTTAGAATAAACGACCTTTAAATCATTGACCTCTCTTTTCCGCAGCTCTCTACGCATAACCTTGGCTAGGGGACACACCGATGTGTCGTAAATGTCTGCAATTTCAAACCTGCTTGGGTCAAGTTTATTGCCTGCACCCATACAGCTAATTATCGGAATATTAAGCTTTTTGGCATTTAATATCAGGTCTATTTTGGCAGTTATGGTATCTATCGCATCAATAATGTAATTATAATCCGAAGTGACTAAATCGCCAGCACATTCCGGCCTATAGAAGATCTGGTGAGTAATAACCTTAGCCCGCGGATTGATATCTAAAATTCTTTCCTTCATAACCTCAACTTTAGGCTTGCCTATCGTTTTCCTGGTGGCGTGAATTTGTCGATTGATATTTGTTAAACATATGCAGTCATCATCAATAAGCACCAAATTGCCGACCCCCGACCGCACCAGCCCTTCCACCGCGAAGGTTCCCACCCCACCGATTCCGAAAACGGCTACTGTACTTAGGGCCAGCTTTTCCAGGGCATCTTTGCCTATTAATAACTCGGTTCTAGAAAATTCGTTCAGCATTTTTCCTCCCATAGTCAGTTTCCTACCCAATAGTCTTCCCAGCTTGGTTTAAAGATTCCCTTGTCAATATATAGGTTTTAACCATCTTTCACAATAACTTAATCTAAAATACCCTGTTGTCTTAACATTTGAGATCGTCGGATTTTTATATTATGATGAGTGGGTCAGAGAAAAACACTATGAATAGGAGCGAGAGTGCTTGTATCCACGCGATTTGAACTTTAAGATGCCAGCCGAATGGGCTGAGCACCAGCGGACCTTTATTTCCTGGCCGGTGCAGGAATCGATGTGTTATCCAGAAGATTATGAAGAAGTGTGCCGGGGATATGCGGAAATAATCCACGCAATTGCTGAATTTGAGCCGATTACGGTAATAGTAAATCATGATGATGCGAAAATTGTAGACCGCTTTGTTACGATGAGCGGAGTGGAATATTTATTTATTAATCACAATGATGCTTGGCTGCGTGATAATGGCCCCACTTTTCTTCGCAACGACCGGGGAGAACTGGCAGCAGTAAACTGGCATTTTAATGCCTGGGGAGGGAAATACAGCCCCTGGGATCTGGACGAAGATCTGGCCCCCAAAATTCTGGAACGTACTGGGGTAAAGTGTTTTAATGCCCCCCTGGTGATGGAAGGGGGCTCTATTCATGTGGATGGGGAAGGCACAATGATTACCACCGAAGAGTGCCTCTTGAACCACAACCGCAACCCCGAATTGAAACGGGAAAAGATTGAGGATTATCTCCAGAATTATCTTGGTATTGATAAAGTTATATGGCTGAAAAGAGGCTTAAGCGGTGACGAGACAGATGGTCATGTTGACAATATTGCTTGTTTTGGTGCCCCAGGCAAAATCCTGATGCAAGTCTGTGATGACCCAGGAGATGAAAATTATGATATAACCAGGGAAAATCTGCAGATATTACAGGGAACCAAAGATGCCAGGGGGAGAGAACTCGAAATTATAACTATCCCCCAACCGCCTTCGATGACCTATAACAACATACGGTTAACCCTGAGTTATTTGAATTTTTATTTTGTAAACGGTGGTATAATTCTTCCAGTCTTTGGAGGGAATGCTGAAGCTGCGGATCTTCGGGCGTTAAGGTTACTAAAAGAAAAATTCCCGGATAGAAGGGTGCGTACCGTAAATGGCATGGCAATTATTCGGGAAGGCGGTAACGTGCACTGTATGACTCAACAGATGCCAGCCGGGATCATCAAATAGTTGTATGTAATGAAGGGAGGGACATAAATGAGAAAAGTAGTAGTTGCGGTTACTCAAATGAGCTGTTCGGCAGATATTGCAGAGAATATATGCAACGCGGAAATATTGGTGAGAGAAGCGGCTGGCAAAGGAGCTCAGATCATACTGCTGCAAGAACTCTTTGAAACCCCCTATTTCTGCCAGAAGGAAAAAGCTGCATATTTTGCCTATGCGGCAGAAGTAGAAAATAATAAAGCCATTAATCATTTCAAACAGTTAGCTCAAGAACTGGGAGTGGTTCTCCCTATCAGCTTTTTTGAGAAGAGAAACTATGTTCATTATAATTCGGTGGCGATCATTGATGCCAGCGGAGAAGTCCTGGGTGTATACCGTAAAAGTCATATACCGGATGGGCCGGGTTATGAAGAGAAATTTTACTTTAATCCGGGGGATACCGGTTTCAGGGTGTGGAACACCCGCTATGGGAAAATTGGGGTAGGAGTTTGCTGGGACCAATGGTATCCGGAAGCGGCTCGCTGTATGACCCTAATGGGAGCAGAAATGCTTCTATACCCTACCGCTATAGGATCGGAGCCTCAGGATAGTTCCATTGATTCCCGGGATCACTGGCAAATCTGCATGTTAGGCCATGCTGCTGCTAACCTGATTCCGGTGCTTGCATCCAACCGGGTTGGGATTGAAGAAGACGAAGATTCGAAAATCATTTTTTACGGGTCATCCTTTATTGCTGGCCCTAAGGGCAGTAAACTCGCCGAAGCTGGGCGGACGGAAGAAACGGTGCTGCTGGCTGAGTTTGACCTGGATGAGCTGGAGCGGCAGAGGATCGAGTGGGGAATTTTCCGGGATCGTAGACCCGATTTATACAAAATTATCAGCTCCAATGACGGTGAACTAATCATTTAATATGTGGTCATAATCTGGAAAAGACCTGAGCTCATGGCCACAACAACTCGAATAGCTCGGGGTTTGACCCCGAGCTACAAGGTATTGAATATGACACTAGATGAAACTAACTGTGATGTTGATAAATTGGCTTGATTATATCAAAATATATTGATATAATCGATGCATGGATAATGTAAAAATTGCTCAAGCACTAAGTGACCCCATTCGTTATAGGATTCTGATGATGCTGGTTAGCAGTGAAACGGCCTGCTGTTCTGTTAGCATTAATAGTGCCGATGAATCTAATGTAGGTTTATGCAATTGTGAAATTATGAATGAACTCAACATGATTCAGTCGCGGGTTTCCTACCATATGAAGGAATTGGTTGAGACAGGTTTGGTCAATGAAGAACCGCAGGGGAAGTGGAAGTATTATTTTGCCAATAGGCAAAAAATGCTGGATTATATCAATCAATTGAGGCGAGATTTCAATTTAGAGTAGATCAGCGTGTTTATTTTTTTGATTAACATATCAAAAAAAGTTGATGAGGGGGGCTTTCTAAGGTAAGAGGGCTTATTCTGTGAGAAGTAGCATATCCGACGCAATGCCGCTATCACCATAGGGAACATGGCGGATCCGGAAAGCATCCCGGATTTGACTCAAGCACTCCAAGATGGAGAAGAAATGGTCAGGGCTTATGCTGCCTGGGCCCTAGGCAGGATAGTCAAACTTAAAGCCCATCAGGTATTGGAGATGGCATTGCTCAAGGAAAGCTCTGAATGGCTAATAAGTGAGATCAAGGACGCTATGGGGCAATATTTTTGTTGATGTTGGTCTTATACCAGCCTATAGAATGGAGGTAAGGGCAAATGGAGTTAAAATCGGTTATAGAGTCTCGGCGCAGTATCCGCAAGTTTCTTCCTGATCCTATTCCTGAAGAGTACATTAATGCGATACTGGATGCGGCACGTATGGCTCCGTCAGGTGCAAACATCCAACCTTGGCGATTTGTGATTATTAAAAGTCCAGGAGCAAGAGAAAAACTGAATGATTTCACCCTGGGATTTGTTGCTAATGCTCCAGTGATCATCGTGTGCTGTTCCGATCTAAGCGCCGAAGGTGCGAAAGGGGAAAGGTTAAGAGAATTGAGTAAAGCAGGGGCTTTTGAAGGAATAATTTATGATATGCCGAAATCAACCAATCAGAAGGTTAGAAAGGTAAACGAAGATCAATTACAGGGCTATATTAATCAAAACACGGCTATTGCGGTGGAACATATGATATTAAGAGCCACCGATTTAGGATTGGGAAGCTGCTGGGTCATGATGTTTAACCGCAAGGAGCTGGCAAGCTGGCTGCAGTTAGAGAATAACCTGTATCCATTTTGTTTACTTCCGATTGGTTTTGCGGATCAGACACCACTCCCCCGGCCGCGAAAAAAACTGAATGAACTTGTAGTTAAAGTAATCTAATATAAATTAGGAGGAATTAATATGTCAGAAGACATTAGAGAGGTAGTCCGCCAGAAGTATGCTCAAGCGATAACCCTTAAGACAGGGTGTTGCGGGGATGGAAATACAAGCAGCAGTTGTTGTGGAGGCTCACCTAATAAGACTGATATTATCACCAGCGATTTATACCAATCAGTTGATTTGGAAGGATTACCAGAAGATATGGTGGCCGCATCTTTCGGTTGTGGAAATCCTACACTGCTGGCACAATTGAACTCTGGGGAAGTAGTACTTGATTTAGGGAGCGGGGCAGGGTTGGATGTACTTCTATCTGCTAAACGGGTAGGACCTCAGGGGAAAGCCTATGGCCTGGATATGACCGATGAAATGCTGACTGTGGCCAGAGACAACCAGGCTAGAGCAGGCATTAATAATGTTGAGTTTCTCAAAGGACACATCGAGGAAATTCCCTTGCCTGATGACACAGTTGACGTGATTATTTCGAATTGTGTTATCAACCTCTCAGCTGACAAAGATCAGGTTTTTAAGGAAGCTTACCGGGTACTAAAGCCGGGAGGCCGAATAGCGGTAGCGGATATTGTGCTAACCAAACCTTTACCCCCTTTGGTTCAGCAGAATCTTCTAGCCTGGGCAGGATGCGTGGCAGGTGCACTCATGATTGATGAATACCGGGAAAAACTGATCTCGGCTGGTTTTAAAAACGTTGATCTGGAAATTACCAGATCTTATGATCTGGGGGATATCAACATAGATTCATTATTGCCCGAATTAACTCCCAGTGAATTGGAGAACTCGTCCGGATCGGTAGTAAGTGCTTTTATCCGGGCTCAAAAGTAAGGATGCTGTAGTCTGGAACCAATAAAACATGGGACATTATCAGGCTATAGAAATAGTAAATGCGCTCATTATAAGGAAGTTGGACAAAAAATTAGACAGCTGCTCGATATAGTTGCCTATCAAAAGATAATTAGCTAATATGATTTGGATATCTATTTTTCATAGATAAAAAACTGCCAAGTTGGTGCAGATGGAGCAAATCACAGGGAAGTATGAGGGGAGACAAATGATGCATGATGAAGCAGCATATGATGGCTGGTTGAAGGTATATAAACGGACAATTGGCAATAAGACCTTTGACATTCTCGCCGATTATAACGCAGTTGCTTCACTTATATTAAACGAATATGGTGAGGTTCTTCTGGTTAAGCAGTTTAGATCTTCTGCAATGAGGGAAACCTTGGAGATACCCGCAGGCGCAATGGATATAGATGGTGAAAACGAAGCAGAATGCCTGGCCAGGGAGTTGCATGAAGAGACTCATTTGAGTATCAAACCGGAAGAACTTAACCCCATTATTTCCTATAAACCTAATCTTGGTTTTAGTAACAGTAAGATGCATATTTTTATGGCCCGGGTAAATAAAGATAGAGTTACTTATGAAAAAACAGAGTCTGATGAAGATGTGTATGGAATAAAATGGGTGAGTCTAACCGAACTTGAAGATCATATCGCGGAAGGAACAATTGAGGATGTTAAAACTATTATGGTTTACCTATATATGAAAGTGCACCAGCTTACCGACAGCAATGTATTACCTTAATCATAGATAATTCAACTATAGATAGCATATTTACTCTTATTAATGGATGACATGCAAAAGGTCCTAAGAACGAACATCATAGACTTTTTATGACATTATGAAACTCAAATGTATTTAATAAATACCATCGGGAGGGGATCACCATATGAAGGTTGTAGGCATAAACGGCAGTGCTAGGAAAGATGGGAATACAGCCATTCTTATCAGAAGAGTTTTCGAAGAACTGGAAAAAGAAGGCATTGAAACCGAATTGATTCAACTGACAGGCAAGAAGATCAGAGGATGTACGGCCTGTATGAAATGTAAAGAGAATAAAGATAAGCGTTGCTCGGTTAATAACGATTCTTTTAATAAGACTTTTGAAAAGTTGTTGGAAGCAGATGGGATCATTTTAGGCTCCCCCACCTATTTTGCCGATATGACACCGGAAATGAAGGCGCTTATTGATAGAGCTGGTTATGTAGCAAGGGGTAACGGTGATTTGTTAAAACGGAAAGTGGGGGCGGCAGTATCGGCCGTGCGACGTGCTGGGGCAATCCACACCCTAGATTCAATTAGCCACCTATTTTTAATCAGTCAGATGATCGTACCCGGTTCGAGCTACTGGAACCTGGGTATTGGCAGAGAAAAGGGAGACGTTGCGGCTGATGAAGAAGGGATGCATACCATGCAGGTTCTAGGCGAAAACATGGCCTGGCTGCTTAAAAAGCTTGTCCTCTAGATTATAAGATTTCCAAATTAAGCTCCTTCCTTTGTGATTACCGCATTCCCGTATGCCGGAATTTCACTCATCGCCTGACCAGCCTCCCCGAATCAGATCCCATGATGACAACTGCGTTTGCCCTTCCGATTTTACATCTTAGTCTTCTCAAAAAGAATGCCTGGTTTGGCCTGCCAATTGAACATTATCGTCAGAATTTCATTTCTTGGGTCAATTGTGTAGCCTGATCCCGGTTTTTAAAATTTATATAAATATCTTGACAAGACTGTAAGATGAGATAAAATAAAGTAATAAATCCGATTGGAATACTAGACATAGGGTGTTATCAATATACTGGATTATTCAATTTTGTTATCAAGAAAACCCTAGAAAAATTATTTTACACCCTAGTAGTCAGAGCGGATAACTCGGTATTAAAAGGGGGTGTTATGGATGCAGATATCTACCCGAGGAAGATATGGCTTAACAGCTATGGTAGATCTCGCCATATACGCGGTTGGTCAATACGTAGCCCTAAATACTATAGCGGATAGACAAAACATATCCGAAAGCTACTTGGAGCAGCTATTCTCAGCCCTGAGAAAAGGAGGGCTGGTTAAAAGCATAAAAGGGGCTCAGGGAGGATATGCGCTGGCACATCACCCTTCGAAAATAACAGTAGGCGCGATTCTGAGGTTACTGGAAGGAAAACTGTTTTCAGTGGCTGAATCTTCCGAAAATGAATTGGGTAAGAACACAATCGACTATTGTTTAAATGAAAATGTATGGGAAATTATAAATGCAAGTATTTGTAATGTTGTTGAATCCATAACCCTGGAGGACCTTGTAGAAAGTTATAAAACACTAAATGGTAATTTATCACCAATGTTTTATATATAAAAAATTTATTTTAATAGTCTATCAAGTCTATGGGAATAATGACGATGTTAAAGGAGAGGTTAGAATGAATGAAAGAAAACTAAAGTTTGATACGCTGCAGGTTCATGCCGGGCAGATTCCAGATCCAACTACAGGATCCCGAGCCGTACCCATTTACCAGACTACTTCTTATGTTTTTAAGAATACTCAACATGCTGCTGACTTATTTGCGCTTAGAGAGCCGGGCAACATCTATACCAGGATTATGAATCCAACCAATGACGTTTTAGAACAGAGGGTAGCTGCCTTGGAAGGTGGGGTTGGCGGTCTGGCCACTGCCTCAGGTTCGGCGGCTATTACCTACGCAATACTTAACATCGCCGGTACGGGAGATGAGATAGTTTCCGCCAGCACGTTATATGGCGGAACCTATAACTTATTTTCAGCCACATTCCCTGCTTTTGGAATTAGGACTCATTTTGTTGATCCTGATGACCCTGAAAACTTTAGAAAAGCCATTACTGAAAAAACCAAAGCCTTATATATTGAAGCCATAGGCAACCCCGGTATTAATCTGATCGACATCGAAGCGGTGTCTAATATCGCTCATGAAAATGGTATCCCTCTTATTATCGACAATACTTTCAGTACCCCTTATCTGATCCGGCCCATTGAATTTGGAGCAGATATCGTAGTTCACTCTGCCACTAAGTTTATTGGCGGACACGGTACAACCATCGGGGGAGTCATTGTTGATTCAGGTAAATTTGACTGGGCAGGCAGCGGCAGGTTCCCTGGTTTAACCGAGCCCGATCTTAGTTATCATGGAATGAGATATGTTACTGATGTGGGGGAGGCAGCTTACATACTTAAAGCACGGGTTGGCTTACTTAGGAATACCGGGGCGGCCCTTAGCCCATTTAATGCTTTTCTCTTGCTGCAAGGCCTGGAAACTCTTTCCCTGCGGGTAGAAAGACATGTTGCCAATGCTAAGCTAATTGCCCAGTACTTAAACAATCATCCCCAGGTTACGTGGGTGAATTACCCCGGCCTGGAAGGTAATAAATATAATGATCTAGCTCAGAAATATTTCCCCAAAGGTACCGGTTCCATATTCACTTTCGGCATTAAAGGCGGAGTAGAAGCAGGCATAAAATTTATCGACAGTTTGGAGATATTCTCCCTTTTAGCTAATGTGGCCGATGTCAAGTCGTTGGTTATCCACCCGGCCAGTACTACCCATTCCCAGCTTTCGGAAGATGAGCTGATTACTGCCGGAGTTACCCCGGATCAGATCAGACTATCCATCGGTATCGAGGATGTAGAAGATTTGATATTCGATCTTGACCAGGCTCTGGCCAAAGCCGCCCAGGGTTAAATGAAAATGTATAACAAGCTAAATGCGTTGCAAAACTTGATCGGGTCAATGGACAGTCTGGCCATAGCATTTTCCGGTGGGGTGGACAGCACATTCTTATTAAAGGTGGCATTCGACATTCTTGGCGATAAGGCTTTGGCAGTTACAGTTAGGTCCTCAACCTTTCCGGAACGAGAGTTTAGAGCAGCAGTTGAATTCGTTAATGGTAGTGGGATTAAAGCTTTGGTAATCGATACCAACGAACTCGATATAGAAGGGTTTGCAGAGAATCCTATCAACCGTTGTTATTTATGTAAAAGAGAGCTGTTTACCCAGATTATGGCGGCAGCTTGTCAGAGTGGGATGCAATTAGTGGCAGATGGGTCAAATGCGGATGATGTCAGCGACTATCGGCCCGGGATGCAGGCTCTGAAAGAACTGGGCATCATCAGCCCTTTGCGGGAGGTAGGGATGACCAAGCACGATATCAGGGCATTATCCAAAGAAATGCATTTATCTACCTGGGATAAACCTGCTTTTGCCTGTCTGGCAACCAGGATTCCTTACGGGCAGAAGATTAGCAGAGATAAACTGGTTATGGTGGATAAAGCCGAACAATATTTGTTGGATAAAGGGTTTCGCCAAATCAGGGTTCGCCACCACGGTGAAATAGCCAGGATTGAAGTATCCCCTGAAGAGCGTGCTCAGTTCATAGATGAGCAAATTATGGATCAAGTTAACGAGTACTTCAGGCAGATCGGCTTTGCCTACACAGCACTGGATCTTAAAGGATACAGAACCGGCAGTATGAATGAGAAGATAACGAACGTAGGAGATAAAAAGGATGGAGGAAATAACGTGAGTAAAATTGCTAAGAGTTTGACTGATTTAATTGGGAACACACCACTGTTGGAACTGTCCAACTATAATAGGGCCAACAATCTGGAAACCAGACTGCTGGCCAAACTGGAGTACTTCAACCCGGCCGGCAGTGTAAAAGACAGAATTGGTTATGCTATGATTAAAGACGCTGAAGAAAGAGGACTGTTAAGTGAAGACTCAGTTATTATCGAACCTACCAGTGGTAATACCGGTATTGCCCTGGCTTTTGTAGCCGCAGCGCGAGGGTATAAATTGATCCTTACTATGCCGGATACCATGAGCATTGAGAGAAGAAACCTGTTGAAGGCTCTGGGAGCGGAACTGGTCTTGACCCCCGGTGCTGATGGAATGCCAGGTGCTATACGTAAGTCGGAAGAATTGGCGGCAGAGACGCCGCATTCCTATATTCCCAATCAGTTTACGAATCCGTCTAATCCAGAGATCCATCGGCAAACCACTGGTGAAGAAATCTGGCGGGACACGGATGGAGCTGTGGATATTTTTGTAGCCGGGGTGGGAACCGGTGGGACCGTAACTGGAGTGGCAAAATTATTAAAGGCAAAAAAACCAAGTGTTCAAATCATAGCAGTAGAACCGTTTGATTCATCGGTTCTGTCGGGAGGATCCCCTGGAAACCATAAGATTCAGGGAATTGGTGCAGGATTTGTCCCTGATGTTTTCGACCGCAAAGTGATTGACGAGATATTTAAAGTTAAAAACGAAGATGCTTTTAGTACCGCACGGAGCCTTTCCAAACATGAAGGTTTACTGGTTGGTATATCTTCGGGTGCTGCCGCTTACGCGGCTACCCAGATTGCGAAAAGACCTGAAAATAAAGGCAAGACTATTGTGGCTCTTTTACCGGACACCGGGGAAAGATATTTGTCGACACCGTTCTTCCTGGAGTCATAAACATAACAGGAAGCTAGGATATGTTCGTTAAGTAAGAGGGGGAGGGCCTGATCGCCGTTCTTGAAAGTATCGCCTGATTAACCACAACGGTCTATTAAATAATTCAAACAAAGCGAGGGAGATAAAAATGCCTATCAAAGTCCCAGACAATCTGCCGGCAACTGAAATATTAAGCAATGAAAATATTTTCGTAATGGGCGAAAAACGTGCCTTTACCCAGGACATACGTCCGCTCAAGATTGCGATTTTAAACCTAATGCCGTTAAAAAGCATTACTGAAACGCAATTGCTGCGGTTACTTGGTAACTCTCCGCTGCAGGTAGATATTGTTCTGCTGCACCCGGAGACGCATACATCCAAGAATACCTCCGATGAACACCTGGCCAACTTTTACAATACCTTTGATGACATCAAAGACCAAAAATTTGACGGTATGATTATAACCGGGGCTCCCGTGGAACAACTGGAATTTGAAGATCTCACTTACTGGGAAGAGTTGAAGAAAATTATGGATTGGACCCGCAAAAATGTATTCTCCACCCTGCATATCTGTGTAGGGGCTCAGGCCGGACTTTACTATCATTATGGAGTTCCCAAATATATCCTGGATAGCAAGATGTTTGGCGTTTTTGAGCATACCATGAATAAGCAAAATGTGCCTCTCCTACGGGGCTTTGATGATGTATTCTACGTGCCCCATTCCCGTCACACCGAAATAAGGCGGGAGGATATTGACCAAGTGGAAGACATTGAGATTCTGGCCGAATCCACGGAGGCGGGAGTGTATATTGTTTCCTCAAAAGACGGACGATTGATATTTGTTACCGGGCATTCCGAGTATGATACCAACAATCTAAAAGAAGAATATGATCGTGATATTGGGAAAGGGCTGGATATTGCTATCCCCAAGAACTATTATCCCAATGATGATCCAAATTTGACACCGGTGGTAAGGTGGCGCAGCCACGCTAATCTATTATTCACCAACTGGCTTAATTATCATGTATACCAGGAGACACCCTACAACCTGGATGAACTCAAATAGGGGACCAAGCCCATACGATCAGGGGGACGGTTCTCTTGATCGGCCTTTAGAGGGCTAATGTCCCGATCAAGAGAACCATCCCCCTGATCGAGGTATTCTAATTCCCTTTACCAACGGAACAGATGGTTCCGCCCCCTAGGACCCGATCTCCATCATATATGACTACCGCCTGCCCCGGGGTGATAGCTCTTTGGGGTATTTGGAAATCAACCCGCAGCCTGTCAGTATCCAACGGAGTTATCAGAGCCGGCACCCGCGCTGCCGAATATCTGATTTTTGCACTGGCCATATAAGGTATTTGGGGTGGTATTCCTGATATGTAGCGGACATTTTCTGCTATCAGCGTACTTTGAAAAAGCTCCTGATTACCACCTATCCAAACTGTGTTGGTTTCAGAATCGATGCCAGTAACATAGGCAGGATGGCCCAAGGCCAACCCCAGACCTTTCCTCTGACCAATGGTATAGTGGTGAATTCCTTTGTGAGTACCCAGAGTTTCTCCGCCGGTGGCACGAAAAAGGCCAGTTTTTGTCTCTAAACCAGGGTAATTATCTACGAATTCACCGTAACGGCCAGCAGATACAAAGCATAAATCCTGGCTTTCCGCTTTAGTCGAAACCGGCAGGTGAGCTTCTTCCGCTATTCTACGTATCTCTTGCTTGGTATAAATGCCTAAAGGGAAGAGGGTGTGTGCCAGTTGATACTGGGTTAAGGTATAAAGTGCATAGCTTTGATCCTTAGTGCTGTCGACACCAATAGACATGGTGAATTTATCAGCAGATTCATCTCTGCCTATGCGAGCATAATGACCGGTAGCTATAAAGTCTGCTTCCATGGCTAGTGCTTTGCTTAAAAGTGATTCGAATTTCAGATATTGGTTGCAGACTATGCAGGGATTGGGGGTGCGCCCATGCAGATATTCATCGCAGAAGTAGTCTATTACCTTAGTCTTAAACTCATCCCGAAAGTTGAACACGTAGTGAGGGATACCCAATTGCCAGGCAACCTGACGGGCATCGCTTACAGCCTCAAGACTACAGCAAGCACCAGACTGGTGTTCGGCTTCCTGCCAGATTTGCATGGTTATGCCGACTACTTCATAGCCCTGCTGCTTGAGAAGCAGAGCTGCTACTGAGCTGTCTACCCCACCACTCATGGCTACAATTACTTTCTTTAGCAATGTTTACATCCTTTCAAGCATGACAAGGGGGACAAAGGGAACAGTCCACCGTCCCTCACAAAATTGTTGGGGAGGGACAGTGGGCCTGTCCCCTTTGTCCCCCTTTCCCATCTTCTCATCTTATTCTTACGGTTTGGTACAGCAGGAGCCAGATTCTTGCTGGCAGCAGCCTTTAGCGACCTTGGTTGAAAATCCTTGGCCTTCCCGGTAATTCTTTATGGCTTCGTGCAGAGCATCTGCAGCTAGATTTGAACAGTGCATTTTGACCGGCGGCAAACCATCCAGGGCCTCGGCTACAGTTCTATTTGTAATTCTCTCCGCTTCTTTCAGAGTTTTGCCCTTTACCATTTCGGTGACCATACTGCTGGTAGCAATGGCAGCCGCACAGCCAAAAGTCTGGAATTTAATATCTTCTATCTTATCTTCTTTTACTTCAATTTCAATATGCATGATGTCACCGCAGGTGGGATTCCCTACCTCACCAATGCCGTTAGCCAGATCAATTTTGCCAACGTTGCGAGGATTCATGAAATGATCCATTACTTTTTGTGAATACATTGTTTAGTAACCTCCTTTATTAGCCCAGTGGAGACATCAAACGCAGATTATTAATAATTGGAGGGAGTTTCTCCAGGACATAATCAACATCTTCAACAGTATTGCCTTTACCCATCGTCAAACGCAGGGAACCATGGGCAGTCTCATGCGGCAAGCCGATTGCCAGCAGGACATGAGAGGGATCCAGGGAACCTGAAGTACAGGCTGACCCGCTGGATGCCATAATTCCGTAGCTGTCCAGCATTAACAGGATAGACTCGCCCTCCACATAATCAAAGACCACGCTGATACTGCCGGGCAAGCGGTTTATTGGGTGCCCGGTCAATCTGGAATTAGGAATGCCATCCAAAATACCTGAGGCTAAACGCTGGGATAAATCTTTTAAATAGGCAATGTTCTGAGGAAGTCGCTGCTGAGCCAATTCGGCAGCTTTTCCGAATCCTACTGCTCCCGGTACATTAACCGTACCAGCTCGCAAATTTCGTTCATGAGCTCCACCGTGAAGATAACTGCCGATTCGGACCCCTTTCTTGGCGAAAAGGATACCTATGCCTTTGGGGCCATATAACTTGTGACCGGAGGCCGACAGAAGGTCCACCCCTAGGTCCTTAACGTTTACGGGAATTTTCCCAACGGTCTGCACGGCATCGGTATGAAAAGCAGCTCCGGCCTCATGACTGATAGCCGCCAGGGTCTTAATGTCTTCTATGGTTCCTATCTCATTGTTGGCATGCATGATGGAAACGAGGGCAGTATCGGGGCGAAGGGCCTCGCGCAGAGTATCGGGCTCCACCGTCCCATAGGAGTTAACCGGCAGAATGGTCAGTTCAAATCCATGTTTGGCCAGAAATTCACATGTATGCAGGACTGCATGATGCTCGATAGCTGAAGTAATAATATGCTTGCCTTTCTTCTGGTGTTCATGAGCCATAAAGGTAAAAATCGCCTGGTTATCGGCTTCTGTACCTCCGGCCGTAAAGATAATCTCACCTGGTGACGCCCCTATCAAAGCAGCCACCTGTTCCCGAGCCTGCTCAACTGCCCGGTGCGCCTTCTGCCCCTGCGAGTGGACACTCGATGCATTACCATATATATCGGTATAATAGGGTATCATGGCGTTAAAAACATCGGGGTCTACCGGAGTGGTAGCACTGTGATCCATATATACAGATTTCATAACATATTTCCTCCTATTATAGGGGACAGGTCTACTGTCCCTTTATTTGATTTGTTGGGGAGGGACATTGGACCTGTCCCCTTTGTCCCATTCTCCTCTAAGCAATTGTTTGTTCCGTAAACTATATTTTATATACAAAAGATTCTTTAGGAAGCTTTTGGGATTCATAGGCCAGGTCGGCCAGAGAATAAGAATCAAGTACCTCTGCAATAGCATCCCTTACTTTCGTCCATATAACCCGGGTTATGCAATAATCAGAGCGTTCGCAGCTTTCTGGATTATGCTCGCTAACGCACTCAACTGGAGCGATAGGGCCTTCCAGCACCCGGATGATATCTCCAGCGGTAATATCGTCTGGGCTTCTGCCAAGTATATATCCACCCTGGGAACCACGGATGCTTTTCACTAGTCCAGCCCTTTTCAAGGGAACCATAAGTTGTTCCAGATATCGCTCGGAAATACCCTGTCGTTCTGCGATTATATGGGTAGCAATGGGTCCTTTATCCTCGCTTTGAGCCATATCAATCATTGCCCGGAGTCCATATCTACCGCGGGTGGATAATTTCATCTATACCTACCCCTTTCTGATGTAACAAGTGTAACAAGGGGACGGTTCAGGGACAATGGACCTGTCCCCCTTGTCCCTGAACCGTCCCCTTGCCCGCACTAAATCTATTTAGGAAGCGTATTCAATCATTTTCTCTAAAGCGATAGCAGCTTTAGCCCTTATGTCTTCTGGAACGGTTATTTGGGTTTGCATAGTCTCCAAAGAGTTGAGAATTTTATCCAGGGTAATGCTCTTCATATTCGGACAGATCAGTTCTGATTCAGCCAGAATTAGTTCTTTATCCGGGCTCATTTGCTTGATCTTATACATGACACCACATTCTGTACCGATGATGAAGCTGGTTTTTTCGGAATGCGAGGTATAATCAATTATACCGGCGGTACTTCCGATGTAGTCAGCGAGGGCAATCACTGCCGGGTCACATTCGGGATGAACTAAAACCTCAGCATCGGGGTGTTCGGCCTTGCGCTGTAAAATATCACCTGGGGTAACCGCTGCGTGGATTGGACAACGCGAAGGATAAAAGTCCAGGGTTCTATCCAGTTTACTGGCAACATATTGGCCAAGATTCTCATCGGGTATAAAAAATATTTGAGCTTCGGGTGGCAGCTTCTGAATAATCTTAACTGCATTGGAGGAAGTAACACAGATATCACTGACCGCCTTGATTGCCGCCGGAGTATTAACATAACTGACGATCAGACCTGCTGGATGCTCCTGTTTATATTGCAGGACGTCGTTAACCGCTATACTGTTGGCCATAGGGCAAGTGGCAGCCGGCTCCGGCGATAGAACGGTTTTATCTGGACACAGGATAGCAGCTGATTCGGCCATGAAATCAACTCCAGCCACTAGGATTGTATCAAAGGGGGAATTCTTGGCGGCTACTGCCATAGCATAGGAGTCTCCTACAAAATCCGCAATATCTTGTATTTCATCGCGTTGGTAATAGTGAGCAATTATATATATAGATTTTTCATTTTTAATCCGCTTAATTTCTTCAATCAATAATTTATTGTCAGGGGTTGTCAAACTTATCCCACCTTACATCAAAACTCTTTCAGGATGGCTGTATATACTAAACCGTTTACCCCGGGCAAACCCGACTACGGTTATGTTCATTTCCTCCGCCAATTCTATAGTCAGACCGGTAGGTGCAGAACGTGAGAGCACCAAAGGGATATTGGCACGAGCCGCTTTAATAAGAATCTCAGAGGCGATGCGACCGCTTAACAGTAAGCATTTGTCATTTGTTGAAATATTATTTATAAAAGCATAGCCTAGAACTTTATCAACGGCATTGTGACGTCCGATGTCTTCGTACATGCAAAGTAAGCCGGTATTATCCGCCAAGGCAGCACTGTGAACCCCGCCCGTACGATGAAAAGTGGAAGATTTATCTTCCAATGAATTAATGATTTTTAGCAAATGTTCAGCGCTAAACTGGACATCTGATTCCACCGGCTTAAGCTGACGAGCATCATTTATGAAATAAAGTCCGGCCCGACTCTTGCCGCAGCAGCTGGCTATGTGACGACGCAAGAAATTACTGGTCTGGGGGACCGGAGAACTGGTTTCTATCCACAAGAGACCTTCTTCTTCGCGACATGACATTTCCAATATATCGGAAGGCTTTTGCACCAGACCTTCGGTGAGTAGAAAGCCTACCCCCAGCTCTTTATATGCACTCGGAGAACAGATCATGGTAGCCAATTCTACATGATTAAGAAAAAGGGTCAAAGGGCTCTCCTGAACAACTGCATCCTCTATATGTTCAATCACTCCGTTGTTATAAACCGTAATTTCGCGATTCTTGTAGATTGAAATTTCAGGCATTTTAGGATAACACTCCTTTTTCACGCTTTCCATGCGGGGACCTCAAAATAAATATACACAATCCCCATAGGTAACGTCAAGTATATTATTGTTTTATTACTTTCACTTTGTCACCAACTCTTACCCAGCCTGAACTAAGGGTGCGGGCAAATATGCCTTCAATAGGCATTACACATGTGCCGACCTGCTTTTTGATGGCACAGGCTTTATTGTGGCACTCTTTGCCAATCTGGGTAACTTCCATTTGTACTTCTCCGATTTGTAGGTGGGTACCTATAGGCAAAGTGGCCACATCTATGCCGGCTATGGTCAGATTTTCGGCGAAATCCCCATAATCAATTACCGCCCCCAGCGCTCTCATTTTTTCAACGCTGGAAAGCGACAGTAGGCTTACCTGACGGTGCCAGTCGCCGCTGTGAGCATCCATTTCGATACCCCAGTCGGACTTGATGTAAGCTTCATTAATATTATGTTTCTTTATCCCTCGTTTTTCGGAGATATTTACAGCTAAGACCTGCCCTGTTTCCATATTCATTAAACCAACGACCTTTCCTATAGGGACTTTCAAGAAATAAACTAGTCATTTACTCCGGTATTTTCCGCACTATACTTCGTTATCAAAGCTTGCACCCTTCGGGCACCACCGATGTTCGCTACCGCTCCCTACAAATGTTGCCATACGTCTAGTATGACCGTGCTTTGATGCCTTGCCTAGCACGAAAAATCCTCGGCGTAATCTGCCCAGTTTATTCCTTGACAGCCCCTTGAAATACGACTATTTACCTAAGAATTATAGAATACAGCAAAAGATATGACAAGTATCCTGTCAACCCCAATTGTATATATGAATCGGCCTAGGAAAATTCATGGACGACAATACAGTAATACAGGAATTTAACGTCGAGAAGATATGGGATTAGGGTTGACTGGGTACAGAGTGCTTACCGCTGTGAAAATAGTTTCATTCTGTATACCGATTACTATGCAGGGAAAGATAAAGAAAATTGGGCATTAGATTATCCATATGAGAAGGATATCCAAGAAGATGAAAAATAGTTGAGAGATTGATTTCTATTGTTTAGATTGTTGAGGAGAAATATACACCGTTGGCGGACATTTTATTGCGACGAAAAATACGCGATACACATTTAACGTTTAAGAGCCTGCAAATTGGAGAACGGTCGAAAACGGATGTTTTAGTTTTCCTATTTAGGGAAAGCTATAGCAAATTGTGCGCAGGGGATTTGTAGATATGAAGAAAGCTTATAGGAAAGCTCCGAAAGACGAACAAGCCTGGAAAGAAGAAAAACAGAAGATACCGGATACCAAACTTCCGCCGGCTTTGAAAGATAAGATGCAGATGTTGCAGCCTTTCCTACAAAAGGGTGCTGATATTATCACGCGGTCTTTTTACCTGGAGGGCGATCCTCCCATTTCAGCAGTATCTATTCATTTAAATAAAGTAATTGATGATGAAACCCTTAATCAGGATATTCTTAGGCCTCTAATGATAAATTGGCATAAAGATAGTATTCAAGGTTTGGGTGCCCAGAACCTGATAGATGCTATCTACACGACCTCTATAACTACGAGCCAGATAAGCAAAAGAGACACTTTTGCATCACTGGTTCAGACTATTTATGATGGTCTGACGGTTTTGCTGTTTGATGGTATAGAGGAAGTTCTGGTAATAGATATCCACGGCGGGGAATTCAGGGCCATTGATGCACCACCGGCCGAGCAAACCATGAGAGGCTCCCGGGAAGGTTTTATTGAAAGACTGGATATTAATCTTGCCTTGGTTCGGCGCAGGCTGCGAGACCCCAATCTGGTCGTGGTAAAAACATTGGTTGGTAAGCGGACCCGCACCCAGGTGGCGATTTTATATATTGAGGATATAGCCGATCCCAACATCGTTACGGAAGTTAAGAATAGAGTTGACCAGATGAATCTGGACGGAATAGTTGCATCCGGCTATATCGAGCAATTTATTGAGGATTCTCCGACCAGTATTTTTCCTCAGGTTTTTATTACGGAGCGCCCTGACAAGCTGGTAGCTATGCTGCTGGAAGGGCGGGTAGCCATAATAGCTGATAATACACCGCTGTCGTTTGCGGTTCCGGCATTGTTTGTGCAGTTTATACAGGCACCAGAGGATTATTATGAGAAAACGTTTTTTTCCAGCTATATAAGAGTTCTGAGATATATATCATTGCTGATCGCGATATCTCTTCCGGCTCTATACATAGCGCTGCTAACCTATCAACCTGAACTTATTCCCTATGATTTGCTGATAAGTTTCGCCCGGGCTCGTGCCAATGTTCCTTTTCCAGTAATTGTAGAAGCTTTAATAATGGAAGTTATAATCCAAATGGTTATCGAGGCGGGCTTAAGGCTTCCCCAACAGATTGGGCAGACGGTAGGTGTAGTTTCGGGGATAATCCTGGGTCAGGCGGCCATAAGTGCGAAGCTGGCCAGCCCCATAGTTATCCTAATTATATCAATTTCTATAATTTGCACTTATGCCCTTCCGTCAGCCAGTTTAGTACTCACTGTTAGGCTGGTCAGGCTTCCTATTATGTTACTGGCGTCTATATTTGGTTTATTCGGTATTGCTTTTGGATGGGTTATTATTCAGGCGCATCTAATTGGCATGGAAAGCATGGGTGTCCCCTATTTTGGCCCTCTGGCCCCCATGCGTTATGCGGACTTAAAGGATTCATTTATTCGTACTTTTATGAAAAAGATGAACCAAAGACCGGTTTCTATACCTATGCAGGATAGAAAAAGACAGGGTAATGATGGGAAGGAGCCACAGCAACAGTGAAGGATAAAGCGGGTTCAACCATTACCAGTAAGCAATTAATATTTATTATTGTCGGATCTCAGCTTGGTATAAGAATACTGTTTTTACCCCGAGAAATTTCCAAAGTAGCGGGGGAGGATGCCTGGCTGTGCGTACTTATCGCTACCATTGCGCCAATTATTGCCATATACATAATTGATCGTCTGGGCAAGCGTATGCCTGATATGGGTTATACCCAAATGAGTCAGGCGCTTTTTGGCAAGTTTTTCGGATCACTACTGGTAGTCATCTTTATTGGCTATATTATTGGATTTGAATCATTAATAGTACGTATTTTTTCTGAAGTTACCAAGCTATATCTTTTGCCAAAAACACCGCTGCCGGTAGTACTGTTCATGTACGTTTTTACAGTTGTATATGTTGGCAACAAAGGCTTAAGAGTAATAGGCAGACTGAATGAACTGCTGTTTTATCTTATTCTGGCCAACTTCTTGGTCTTGCTGATCCCCGTGGGGCAAGGGGACTATACCAACCTCTTACCGGCAGGGGTATCGGGATGGGATGGGATGGCCATGGGGAGCCTAAAGGCAGTTTACTATTATGCCGGGTTTGAAATACTCCTGGTGCTTTATTCACTAGTAAATAGAAAAGATGAGATATTAAAAGCAGGGATGATAGCTACAGCCATAACCACAGGATTATATATAACTATTGTAGTAATATGTGAACTCGTTTTTGGAGTAACTGGCATGCAAGAACAGTTGTTTCCAGCTCTGATTTTGCTCAAGGTGGTTCAAATACCGGTAGTCGAACGTTTGGAATTTATTTTCCTCTTTTTCTGGTTGGGCATGGGAGCAAGGTCAGCGATTAATTCGGGTTTTGCTGCTGCATTGTCACTCACCCAGCTATTGCATGTTGATGAGAAAAAATATCTTCTCTATTTACTAATCTTTATTGGATTGGCCATATACATCGTGGCGCTTCTCCCTGAAAATCTAATAGCCGTGTTCAAGCTATCTACTTATGCAGGATATGGCTTCTACGTGGTAGGAATTGCTTATCCCATAATTTATTATATTATGGCCCTAGCCCGCGGAGAGAAGGTTGAGCAGAGTGCGTAAGATGCTGATAGCTGCAATTATGATCATTCAGATTATAAGTAATTCAGGTTGCTGGGATTATCGGGATATTAACAGTACTGCATTTCCCCAGCTGGGATCCTATGATTTGCACGAAGAAAGCAATACAGCACTGGGTAACCTGCCAGCGGATGAACAGCAGATAGATTTGACGGTGGTAATACCTACTGTTTCACCAGAGCTTGCATCGAAATTTTTAATTCACAAATCGTCGGGATTGCTGATTTCCAGTGCCCGAGGTCAAAAGCCCTATTCACTGCCAGGAGAATATACGCCCGCTTTTGCTTCTGCCATAGTTTTTGGAGATGCCCTGGCAGCTACAGGCTTGAATAAGGTTAGCGACGCACTGGCCCGGGGAGCACTGAATCCCCATACCGTAAATTATTCGGTGGCTGAAGGAAGGGGAGAAAATATTCTGCGCGTTCCAATAAAGGACTTCCCCAGTATGGGAGACTATCTACGGCTGCTGATTAGATCATCCAATAAGAGAACATTTATACCTGCTACCACCCTGCACCAGTTTGAGGTTGACCAAAATCCGGGTAAAAATCCGGTCTTGCCCTTGTTAACTATTAAGGATGAGAGAGTGATGTTCGCTGGTGCGGCAATCTTTAATAAAGATAAAATGATTGGCAAGGCGGATTTGAATGAAACTCAATATCTTTTAATGTTAAGGGGAGTTGAGTCAACCGGGAACTTGCCATTTGTACTAAATAACGAAGGCCAGATGTCGGATATGGGTTCGATTAATGTCAGTAATAAAAGAAAAGTGAAAGTGGAACGTGACGGTGACAGCTTTACCTTTACAATTAACATATCATTGGCAGGTCACTTGGCCGAGCATTCCAGCGAGGTTTTATTTACCGAGAATGAAGAATTGCGCACGGAGATAGAAAATCGGATAGCTGCTGATGTCACCGAGGGCTGCAACAAGTTTATCAAGAAAATGCAGGAACAGTATAAGGTAGATTGTATCGACATAAGCAAATATGCTCTCGCTAAGTGGAGAAAGGATTTACGGGACAAAGTCGATACGGCTAGCTTTATCGAAAATGCCAACATTAAGGTTAATGTTAAAGTCAAGCTGCAAACCATTGGGGGCGAGAGTTAATCCATAATCAATTGTGAGCGAGAAGTCTTAATTTGGAGACACAACCGGAATGGAGCGGTGTAGTAAAATTGAATGAAAAAATTGTTTCCATTAAGAAGTGATAGAAGCCAGAAGAAAATTGCAGGATCAGACGGTGGCCCATTGCAGCAGTCTTTCGGAAATGGGCAGCAGAGAAAATAATAACCAGCCAGCAGATCTAGAGGAGTGTTATGCTGAGATATTTCCGGGCCAGAACGGGGCAGTTGTTAGGGGTGCAACATGTCCGGATTCAAATGGGATCATCGGTGCAAAATGGTCATATCAGGATTAATTATCAATGCCTTCATTTATGGAACCCTCTGCCTGCTTCGAAAAGACAGACTACCTGTGCAACATGATTGTATGGGAGGTCAGAATAGGGACAAAAAGCTGACCGTGTTTGATTCCCAGGCTCAGGTAATAACTATGTTGAGGTTGGAGTCTGAAGCGGTATTGACCTGCGGTGGTCATAACCCACATATCGGAATAATTAACCTTCTCTCCGATTTCTGCCAGGCGCAGCATAATCTGACGCATATCTGGTTTTATGCCGTGTTCGCTGCACACTTCTTCCCATTTAGCCCGACCCAGATTCCAAAAGACCACGCCATATTCATTACCACTAACTTGAAATTTAATGGTATTTTGGGCAAGGTAAAATTCGCTGTCGCCGTTTATGGCTAATTCCGATGCAATTTCGAAATTAAAATCCCCCGACTCTGATATTATCCGTTCGTCATCTTGATTGGTATTTAATATCCAATACACCAGCAGGAGTAAAATCAAGGCAGCAATGAATATAAAAACTAATGGTGTCAAACAATTACCTCCCATAATAAAATGTCTTTTCTGGTTTATTATGCCCGGTCGAATGGAATTCTATCAGCATTTAACAAATAAATAAGCCACGCGGACAGCAAGTATATGGAGTATAATAACAAGATCGGGGGTGATGTGATGCTTACAAGACCTCGCTGGGGCTTTATGGATGTTATCGTGGTTTATCTGGCTATAATGGGAGTTAACTTAATAGCCGCGTTACTGCCGGTGAAAGCTGTAGTCAATGAGATGCAATATTATCTATTTGGATTCATAGTGCAGTTCCTAGCAACGATAATATTTGTGTACCTGTTTGCCGTGCTGTTTCAGAAGGGTAAATGGCGAGATCTGGGATTACGTCAAGCCAGTCTGGGTGATTTTGGACGCTATGGGATACTAGGTGGTTTCCTCTTGATAGTTATGGTACTTCTTATGGGCTATGTGTTAAAATATTTCCAACCTGACCTGCCGCCACAGTCCATTGAGGAAATGCTGCGCTCGGCCGGTCAGTTGCCTGATATTATTGCTATCATGTTTGCTGGGGTTGTACTAGCCCCCCTAGCAGAGGAGATTTTCTATAGGGGGATGATTTACCCTTTATTTAGAAAATATCTGGGAACTACCTGGGGGGCGGTGGGAGCCGGTTTGCTCTTCGGCCTTGCCCACTGGGATTTATGGCGCGCGCTGCCGCTAGCCATTGGGGGTGCAGCGCTCTGCTATATATATGAGAAAAGCGGCAGTATTTTAGTTTCAATGGTTGCCCATGGAGTATGGAATGGGGTAATGTGTATCCTCATTTACTTTAGTCTTTCCGTGGGTCAATTATAATATTGTAGGAGTGTGACAAGGATGCCGATATATGATTATAGGTGTAAAAATTGCGGGCGTTTTGAGAAGGTGCAAAGAATAACCGAGCCAGCCCTGAAGGAATGTCCTGAATGCGGGGGGCCAGTTCATAGACTGATTAGTAAGAATGTGGGCATTGTGCTTAAAGGATCAGGGTTTTATCAAACCGACAACAACAGCTTGAAAGACCGGGCACGCAGTCTCAATAAGGAGCGGCAGACGGACAATCAGGCTATACTGGACGGCGATGTAAAGGGATATGTAGAACAGTCAGAAAGCACCACTAAAAAGGTTATGGAATCCTAATTTCCCCGAATAGGGGATTTTCTGCGATAGAGATATTGAGGAGTGAACGGTGTGCTTAAAGCGATCACCTTCGATTTTTGGGATACCCTTTATAAAGCACCCGATTCGATGAGTATGTCCAGCCGGCGTATAGCTGCCTTTGCTAAAACTTTGCGTGCCGCCGGCCATGAGACTGAGGAAGAAAATATCCGTCAGGCTTTCTATGACTGCTGGCAATATGCGAACCGATATCAAACCGAATGTGGGTTGGACATCACCCCCCGAGGACACGTGAAATTTATTTTGGCGCAGCTCCACCTGAACCTGACTCCGGAAAACTGGAAAAGGGTCTATGACGTATATACATCGATACTTATTGATTTTCCTCCGCAGGTAAATGATGGGGTAGAGGAGACTCTGCCTCAGCTGGCTCAGAAATACAAACTGGCCGTGATCTGTAATACTGGGGTGACTCCAGGTATAATACTCCGTGAAATCATGAAAAAGGACGATATTTTCCGGTATTTTGCCTTCGCAGTATTCTCCGATGAAGTACTGTGGGCCAAACCTAATATAAAAATATTTAATTATACCCTGGAAAAACTACGGGTACTTAACAGCGAAGCTGCTCATATTGGGGACAACAGCAGTACTGATGTTGATGGGGCCAAAAGAGCTGGGATGACCGCTATCTGGTTAGCTCCCTTAGCGGTTGAAAAGATACCAGAATGTGATTTTCATGTTCGAAGCATAAAAGAATTGGTCGCCTTGCTTGTGGAGTAGTTAGTTTTAGTATAGGAGGGATACTAATGACGATAGAGAATATCGTGGAAAAAGTTATCTGGGACAACATGGATACCATTATGGATCTTAAACCAGGGATGTGCCGTTGTGAGACCTGCAAATCAGATATTGCGGCCTTTGCCCTGAATAAGCTCAAGCCCCACTATGTAGCAACGGTTAAGGGGTCAGCCATAACCCGAGCTCAATTTATGGAAAACCAGTATTACCTGGACATGATTATTGTTCTTACTGAGGCTGTAGAGCAGATTAGTACTCATCCTCGTCACAATATCGATACAATATGAAGGTCGTAAGTATTTACACAGATGGAGCCTGTTCGGGCAATCCTGGTCCCGGTGGGTGGGGCGCAGTCTTGCTCTTCAAAGACCAACAGAAAGAGATTCGCGGGGGAGAACAGGATACTACGAATCAACGCATGGAACTGCAGGCGGTGATTGCTGCTCTGGGTTCATTGAAGGTAACGGACTGGGATGTTACGGTTTACTCGGACAGTGCTTACGTGGTTAATGCCTTCCAACAGAAGTGGATTGATAACTGGCAGAAAAACGGTTGGCGGAACAGCAAAAAGGAGCCGGTGGCTAATCAGGACCTTTGGCAGCAATTGCTGGTGTTGACCCGTAAAAACCGGGTTAAAATTTTGAAGGTTAAAGGACATGCCGGCGACAAGTATAATGAGCGCTGTGATGAACTAGCCCGTCAAGCGATTAAGGAGCTGTAAGTTTGGAACGGGGCAGGAATAACGTTGAAGTATATAATGCCTCCGAAAACGGCAAATTAGGATTAGGAATCCGGATTAACGGCCCGGCTTCGGTGCAGGACCTTTTGGATGCATGGCAGCCCCTATGTGATGATCAGACCATATTCAAACAATATGCGACTGGTAACTACGCCCTTTGTAAAGGGTGTGAACTCAACTGCTGCAGCACTGCCTATGTAATCCCCGATTTGATTTCCTTCAAGAATATGGCGGCTTTGCTAAATTTGGATTGGCCAGAATTTACCGACCGTTATTTCCAGAAGGAAAAGCGGGAGGTAGGTCTCCTGCGTTTACAGCCAAATCCCTGCGTGTTTCTGCAGGACAATATTTGTTCAATTTATCCGGTGCGTTCGCTTATTTGCCGTTTTTATCTCTGCAGCCCTCTGCTGGGAGATACGGAGGAAATGATATATAAAATTGCTTGGACAGGTGCGGCTGCAACTCAGGTATTTGCTGAAGAACAGGGTCTGATTCGGGGGAATCGATCCGGCAGCACCAGTTTCGACCGCCTGTTTGCCGGACTGCTGAAAGAATACCGGGAGAGTGAAGGCGTCGCCAGCTTTCTGCAAGCTAAGAATTACAAAGATGTGCCGCTCCATTATTTTCTGCCGATGGGAAAGGAAGTAATATGATATGTTAATTTTGCGGATCAAAACCACGGATCCCCTGCGGGTGGTCAGGAAGTATGAATGCAAAAGAGCCCGCCTGTTGGCGGTAACCAGCGAAGACCCAACCTACTCAATGCTCTATGTCCTTGATGAATATGACGAACTCGACTAAGGTCAACTGTCCGACAGGACAGTTTTTTTATTTATAGCAGGATTATTTACCATTAAAGGGAATACATCAATTGTTATACTTTTTGGGGGAGGGGAGATTTTTAGTCGGTATTCAAAAATAAGGAGGGGAAAGGTTTTGAAATGTAAAGGTAAGAAAAAAGTAGCGCTGCTCCTGTGTGTATTAATGTTGTTCTCGTTACTAGCGGGTTGCGGCACCAAGGCACCTGCCACCGACAAAGCCGCTGACCAGAGTGACACCATTAAATTAGGCTTTTTAGGTGCTTTAACTGGCTCGGTAGCCAATTACGGCAATCCTGGCCAAAAAGGAATGAAGATGGCCATAGATGAATTGAACGCCAAAGGTGGGATCCTTGGCAAAAAGGTCGAAGGCATCTACGAAGATAACAAGGGCGAAAGCAGTGAAATCGCCAATATAACCACCAAGTACATAACCAAGGACAAGGTAGTTGCTCTGGTAGGAGACCCGTGTACTGGTCTGACCAAAGTAGCGGCTGATATTGCCCAGAAGAATAAAGTTGTAATTTTCTCAGCTGGCGCTACAGGAGCCGGAGTTGTGGAAATCGGCGACTATGTATTTAGAAATACCTTGTTGGATGCGGTGGCAGCTCCGGCAGTGGTTGACTGGATGATCAACAAAAAGGGCTGGAAGAACCTGGCTGTAATTACCTCCGGAAACAACGGCTACAGCACAGCCCTTACTCCAATATTTAAGCAAGCCATTAGTGATAAAGGCGGAAAAGTAGTGCTTGAAGATACTATCAATGACGGTGAGACTGACTTCACGGCGCAGGTGACCAAACTGAAAAATGCCGGGGCCGATGCATTGGTATTTACTGGCTATTATACTGAAGCAGCCTTGATTATGAACGAAGCTAAAAAGAAAAACCTGGATATTGTACTTGTTGGCGGAGATGGGCTCTATGGTCAGGACCTAGTTAAACTTGGCGGAGCTGCGGTGCAGGAAAAGGTTGTTTTCTATGCTGGCTTCTCTACTGATCAGCCCACTGCTGAAACTGCCAAATTCCTTGAAGCCTACCGGGCTAAATATCAAGAAGATCCTGATATGTTCTCAGCCCAGTATTATGATGCTGTAATGATTCTGGCGAAAGCTATGGAAACATCCAAGAGCACCGATCCCAGTGTATTTAAAGCTGAATTAGCTAAACTCAAAGATTATCCCGGTGTTTCAGGGGTAACCACATTCGGTCCCAATCGTGAGCCCATCAAGAGCCCGGTTTGCTTGCTTACCGTAAAAGGCGAAAAATTCCCGGCTCTGCTGGAGAAAATTCCGGTAGTGGCAAAATAATTTTAGAAACAAATAAAAATCCTATGATGGCCCGTCCTTTAAAGGGCGGGCCATTGTCGGGATTACTTACAATTGAGGGATGATGAAATAATAAGAAGCCAGGTTTAAAGCAGTTTTTTCGATATTGTTCCCTAATCACAATACTGCCAGTATTGTGACGTCGTTTCACCTTATAAAAAACAAAAGTACAAAATATGGATTTATTATTTCATAATCCCTTAGCAACAGAAACATTGCAGTCTGTGTTAAAATATATGTGATCTATTCGTAACAGGGAGGACGCTTATGTTCTGGGAACAACTGATAAACGGACTTACTCTGGGCAGCTCTTATGCTCTGATAGCTCTAGGGTATACCATGGTTTACGGGATAGTGCAGCTGATTAATTTTGCCCACGGGGAAATATATATGTTTGGAGCCTTCGTGGGATTATTTCTGGTGATGGCCGGAATGAACATATTTATAGCTTTGCTGGGGGCTATGATTTTCTGCATGCTGCTGGGTATGCTGGTGGAAAGAGTAGCCTACCGGCCTCTTCGGGGTAAGTCATCTCGTCTGTCCGCTTTAATCAGTGCAATCGGGGTATCCATCTTTCTCTCCACGCTAATGGCACTCTATCGGGGTACAAATACTACCCGCTACCCGGAAGTATTGAGCTCCAGCTCCTACAACCTGGGATCTATTCAGATTTCTTCCCTGCAGGTTATCATCCTGGTGGTGTCCGCATTACTAATGGTAGGTTTGCAGGTTATGATTCAGAAGACCCGTCTTGGCAAAGCCATGCGAGCCTGTTCGCAGGACTTGGAGGCTTCCTCGCTGATGGGCATAAATGTAAATCAGGTTATTTCAGCTACCTTTGCCATAGGTTCAGCTCTGGCTGCGGCCGGAGGAGTAATGGTAGGTATATACTATAATGCCGTTTGGCCCTATATGGGTATGATGGCAGGAATGAAAGCTTTTGCGGCTGCAGTTCTGGGAGGTATTGGTTCAGTGCCGGGAGCTATGATAGGGGGACTCAGCCTGGGGGTTATGGAGATTATGGGAGTAGCCTACCTTTCATCTTCCTACAAGGATGCTATTGCATTTGCTATACTTATCCTGGTGCTAATTATTCGACCTCAGGGATTGATGGGCCGAAAGACCTCAAAAAAGGTGTAGGTGAACGAAATTGGAAGCATTTCTGGCGCAGAATGTAGATGCCTATTATTTGCGCATAATGATTTTTATAGGAATTAATATTATTTTGGCCCTGGGATTAAACCTAATTACAGGGGTAACCGGTCAATTGTCAATGGGACATGCTGGTTTTATGAGTTTGGGAGCCTATACCTCAGCTATCCTGTCTATGCATTTTGGTACCCCGTTCTTCCTGGCTATAATCGCGGGAGCGTTGCTGGCGGCCCTGTTTGGCTTCCTGATCGGCATTCCCACTCTGCGTTTGGATGGAGACTACCTGGCGATGGTTACTATCGGATTTGCAGAAATAATCAGGGTATTCTTTCTTAACTTCGAACCTGGTGGGAAGGCAGTAGGATTGTCCGGTATACCCCAGGAAACAACGTTTACGATAGTGTGGATCATTGTTATAGTGGTAATTATATTAAACAGCAAGTTGTTCAAATCCCGGGTCGGCCGATCATTGTATGCAATCCGGGAAAATGAGATAGCCGCTGAATCGTGCGGGATAAATACCACTCGCATGAAAGTCCTGGCCTTTACCGTGGGTTCCTTGTTGGGCGGTCTGGGCGGAGGACTCTATGCTCATTATATGTACTATATCAACCCTCAGGATTTTGGTTTCATGAAATCTATTGAAATACTTAACATGGTGGTGTTGGGAGGCATGGGTAGTATCCCTGGTACCATCATAGGTGTAATAATACTGACCCTGGCTCCGGAAGTACTGCGAGTGGTGGCCGAATACCGTCTCCTCGTTTATGGTGCGTTACTGGTAATCTTGATGATATTCCGCCCTAATGGGCTGCTGGGTGATGTGCGTATTTACGACCTGAAGAAACGGTGGGGCAAAAAAGAGGTGAAAATATGAGCATTCTGGAAATGGAAAAAATCAGTCAGGAATTTGGCGGCCTTAGAGCTGTGGACGGAGTAAATCTAGCCATTGAGGAAAAGGAGATATTTGGAATTATCGGTCCTAATGGTGCTGGCAAAACTACGTTGTTTAATATTATTACCGGGATTTATGTTCCTATCGAGGGCAGACTTATCTTTAAAGGGAAGCAGCTAAACCGGATGGCTCCTCATGATATTGCCCGCCTGGGTATCGCTCGGACCTTTCAAAACATTCGTCTTTTCGATAAATTATCCGTTCTGGACAACGTACGGGTGGGCTGCCATGGGGTAACTCACTGTGGCTTCTGGAGCGGCATGCTGGGATTGCCGAGCAGCCGCAAAGAAGAAGGCTTGATTTTAAGCCGGTCCCAAGAATTACTGGAAATAGTAGGATTATACGATAAACGTTATGAATATGCTGACAATCTGGCTTATGGCGAACAACGCCGTTTGGAAATAGCCAGAGCTCTGGCCCTGGAACCTTCGCTCCTGCTTTTGGACGAACCAGGGGCTGGCATGAACTCGGCGGAAAAAGATGAACTGATGGGGCTCATTCGCCAAATTAGAGATAATCGAGATTTAACCATATTATTAGTTGAGCATGATATGAATCTGGTGATGAATATATGCGAACGAATCGCCGTTCTTGATTATGGACGCAAAATAGCCGAAGGAACCCCTAATGAAGTTAAAAATGATGAAAAGGTTATCCAATCTTATCTCGGGGTAAGTGCATGAGGAAAACCTCCATCTACCTGGCGATATTTTTTTCCGTGGCCTGTATGTCTACTTCCTCAATAATCATAAGGTATTGTACAGCACCGGCCCTGATAATATCCCTCTACCGAGTAATATTTACCATGGGTATTGCCGGTGCCCTGGGCAGCACGGCACCGAGTGGGATCAAAGAGCTTTCGCGGCGCGATTTTCTCTATATAATCGCCTCCGGGGTATTTCTGGCCCTGCACCTGGGTTTCTGGATTTCCTCGCTAAGTTATACCAGCATATCGAGTTCCGTGCTGTTTACCAATCTGCAAGTTATATTCGTACTCATATTATCTGCCTTGTTATTAAAGGAAAAAGTTAATCGCTGGGTTACGGGCGGCATACTGACTGCTCTACTGGGCAGCATGCTTATTGTTCAGGGTGATTTGCAGTCAGGAAAAATTATGGGTGATATGCTGGCCTTGCTGAGCGGGCTTTTTGTAGCTTTCTATTTCCTCATCGGCAGAAGAGTCCGTGCTCGAGTGGATGTCTGGACTTATACCTCACTGGCAGCAGGTACTGCCGCTGTGGTTTTATTAGTGGGCTGTAAAGCGGCCGGACTTAGCCTAACCGGTTATCCACGTTTGGATTGGATTCTCTTTTTAGTTCAAGCGGCAGGGCCGGGTATAGTCGGGCATGCCTCTATGAATTGGGTGCTGAAATATATAAAAGCACCGATAGTATCTGTATCGATTCTGGGTGAATCCGTGGGGGCGAGCTTGCTGGCTTTTTTAATTTTTCACGAAGCCTTGGCCTGGTATCAGATAATCGGCGGGCTGTTCATCCTGTTTGGTATATATATCGCCGCCACCCGCGAAAAAACCACCGAAATGGGATAGGGGGACAGGTTTAGGGACGACAGGGGACAGGTTCCTTGTCCCACTCCAAGATTCCAAAGTGGGACAAGGAACCTGTCCCCTTCTCATGGGAACCTGTCCCCATTATTGCTACTTATACAGCTGAGTCCACATGGTTCCGGGGTAGTAGTGTTCTACGATCTCTTTGGCCATTTTGCCTTCCTGAGCCATGGTAAAGGCTCCCCACTGTTCCATGCCGCAGCCATGTCCCCACCCTTTGCCCTTAAATACCACATTGTTCCCTTCAACAGTAATACTGGTAAAATAAGTGGAGAAAAGTTTGTCAAAACCTACTTTCTCGCGCAGATCCACCCCCGCGATAGAAGCTGAACCCGCGGTAACCGTTAGTGCGCGTCCGGAAGGTCCCTTTTGTCCGACTTTAATGTCGTCCAGTGAGCCTGCTTTGGATCCCATTATATTTTTAATTGTGCTCTTGGGCACCTTTACGGTCCAATCCCGGTATTTCTCAGGGGCATTTTTCAATCCATTGGTGGAAACGGGGACGATATAGGCAGAAGCCTTGTCCTTAAGTTTGGGAAAACCTTCTTCTATACTGGCGGTCATATCTGGAGATACAGAGTGAAACTCAGCGTATACGAATTTACCGTTATAGGTTAGAATCTGTCCTCGGGTTTCCTCTACGGCCTTGGATATTTCGGGAGTAATCTGCTTGTTATCGTAAGCTTGAAATTCAGTATGATCGTCACTGGCATCAGTTCCACGCTTACCGGCACCATGCTCATAATTGATCAAGGCCAGGGTCATGGTCCGGGCAACGATAGCTTGAGCCTTCAAAGCTTCCATTGGGAATTTTGGCCCGATTTCAGCGGCAACTACTCCCTTTAAGTATTCTTCCAGCTTAAGTTGTTCTTTAGCACCAGTAGCACTACGGTAAAGGGTTATAGTCGGCTCTGCCTTAATTTTGGCCACCTCGGGAGCCAGTGGTACCTGAGCTTTTTCCCCGGGGGTTGGAGTCAGGTCGGGCTTTTTCACCGCCTTATTACATCCTATCACAGAGAATGAAGCTAGGAGCAGAGTTATCAGGAGCAATGATGTAAGCTTGCTCAGTGGATTTTTCCTCAAGTCAATCTCTCCTTTAATATATTTTCAAGTTTGCGGTTAGTCTTTACCTAAGAGTAAATTGTTATAACTGGCAAACTCAGGTATAATTTGGGCGAGAAAGAGTAGGAAGATTTGCAGGTGACAGGTGATACGAAACAAAGTGGAACGATAGACGCTGATAACGCGGACCCTTCGGGCGCGGATTTACGCTGATTTCTTTTTAGAAACACTAAGGCAATTTCTTAGTAAAACAGTAAAAAGATCTGCGATAATCCTATAAATCAGCGATATCAGCGGCTATCGTTCTTCTTCAGTCGCATTATCCATAAGCTGCAAACGTTGAATTATTTTCTGAACAAAAATGGAGGTTAACAAGCATGCATATTGTCCTGGTAGAACCGGAGATACCCCAAAATACAGGTAACATAGCCCGTACCTGTGCCTTAACCGGCACTACACTGCATTTGGTCAAGCCATTAGGATTTTCCATAGAAGATCGTTTTTTGAAAAGAGCGGGACTCGATTATTGGGATAAAGTTGAAGTTAAAATATGGGAGAGTTTCGATGAGTTATCCACAGCTTTGCAGGGATATAGGTTTTACTTGGCCTCTACCCATGCTTCTCGGAGTTATCACGAGCCTGAATACAAACGGGATGACGTTTTCATATTTGGGCGGGAGACCCGCGGTCTATCGGCTGACCTGCTAGCAGCTTATCCTGATAATCAGATCAGAATACCGATGTTGGACATCGGTCGCTCTTTGAACCTGGCTAATTCAGCTGCCATAATTTTATATGAAGCCTTAAGGCAAAATGATTATTCCGGGTTAAAATAGAAAAAATTTCCGCAGGAGTTTCAGGGTGTCTTTATCGACACCCTGAAAAAAAACTCCCGCAGGAGTTTTTTCATACCGTATCAATTCATGAATGCTGGTTATTCTTCAACCGGTATAGGAGCCTCTACCGGACAGACATCGGCACAAGAACCGCAATCAGTACATAGTTCGGGATTGATTAAATACTTGTCTTCACCTTCCGTGATAGCGTCTACTGGACATTCATCCAGACAGATTCCACAGGCAATGCATTCATCGGTAATTACATAGGACATATTGTTCGCCTCCTTTACTACAAGAAATCAATAATAGAATTATAGATAACCGTTATTTTTTTGTCAATTTAGTGAAAAATTTAATTTGTTGCTTCTTGAAATATTGGAAAATGCAATCAGGTTGGTTTATGGTATTATACAAGTGCAAAGATTTTTATTCAACAGGTGAGTTAAATATGCGATGTATTATTTTCGCCAATGGTGAATACGGAGATATTTTGGCCTATCGTAAAGTAATTCAAGAGGGCAATGTTATACTATGCGCTGACGGTGGTGCCAATTATGCATATGAAATGGGTCTGATGCCGGCTTATATAATCGGAGATTTAGATTCTATTCGACCTGAAGTCAAAGAATTTTACGAGACCTGTCAGGTTGAGTTCAAAAAATATTCGTCTCATAAAGATTTTACTGATATGCAGCTGGCTCTTGATACTGCCCTGGAACAAGGGGTAGACGAGATTATTATGCTTGGTACCCTGGGCAAAGGATTAGATCATACACTCGCCAATCTCTACTCCGGGATTGATCTGGTGAGAGAAGGTATTAAGGTGAGTCATTATACGCCAGAATGCTGGGTTCATATTACCAACCAGGATATTGTTATTGAGGGCAGCCCTGGAGACATTGTCTCGGTTATAACACTAACTGATGAGACTCTTGGATTCAGCGAGATAGGCTTTGAATATACCCCAGCCGATGCTAGGATGGAGAAAAGTAAACCCTATGCCGTTTCCAATGTCTTAACAGGGCAACAGGGAATCATTGGAATGGAATCGGGTATCCTGGCTGTATTTCATTATTTTAAATAGAACTAAAATTTTTACGATAAAAAGGTTGTTTTTTAGCGGCCATATTATATCCTAAGTAAATGGGAAAAATAATTAATTGAAATGATAATAATTGATTGTTTTTGGTTTTATTATGTTGGGTTCTAGTATATGCCATTTCAAATATATGCCAAAGGATGGGGAAGTTTTGGATTTACATTTTCTATCCGGGGTCTTCGCCAGCCCCTGGAACATTTTACGCAGCCTTATTGATATAGCTATTGTAGCTTACATATTTTACCGACTTTTGGGCCTGATCAAAGGAACCCGAGCTGAACAGCTGCTCAAAGGCTTGTTTATCTTGCTGATCTTCTCACTGGTAGTCAGCTATCTACAGTTGGACATGCTCATGTGGCTCTTGGGAAAAGCATGGATAGTGTTTGCCATTGCCCTGCCCATAGTATTTCAACCTGAGCTGAGGCGTTTCCTGGAGCAGCTGGGGCGAGGCAAGTTTTTTGTCAGTGCCAGTTCCCTTGACAAGATAAATGGCAATCATGTAGTAATCAATGAGATCGTTACCGCAGTTAAGGTTATGGCGCAGGAGAGGGTTGGCGCCTTAATAGTGGTCGCACGTGAGACTGGCATTGAAGAATACCTGGACAGCGGAACCAGAATGGATTCGCTGGTTTCAGCCGGGCTTTTAATAAATATATTTGTCCCCAACACCCCGCTGCACGATGGAGCAGTAATTATTAAAGAATGTCGGATTCAGAGTGCGGCCTGCTTTCTGCCTCTGAGCAGCAACCCAGCAATTGATGGGAAATTGGGTACCAGACATCGAGCTGCTCTAGGAATATCGGAAGTATCTGATGCCCTCTCGATTGTAGTATCGGAAGAGACAGGAGCAGTATCTATTGCTAAGGAAGGCAGATTAGTCCGTTATCTGGACGAGAGGGGACTTCGCGACATGCTTCGGGACGAATTGATAGCCCAGGAGAGCCGCAGAGACAGCTTCTGGAGGAGGTGGTCAAACGATGGTCGACAACAAGAATCTGCAAAGAAAAAAAATCGGGCTTAGAATAGCTTCTGTAGTAATGTCGATCCTACTGTGGTTTTATGTGATAAACCAAGGCAATGTGGCCTCGAGTGGTAACATGATTGAGGTCGATCTCAAATATCACAATGTACCGGCTGAGCTTAATGTGAGCGGGCCACAAAAAGTATCCGTGAAACTATGGGGCTCTTTCCACGGGACAGCGGATATCAGCGCATATGTGGATCTTTCCGGGTTAGACAAAGGTGTATATCAACTTCCAGTTAAGTTAGATAAAGTTCAAGGAGCCATGTTTACCTCGGTGCAGCCTAATAAGGTTGAGGTTACCCTTGAGGAAATGGGTCAAAAGGCGATTACTATCAAATATGAAGTGAAACAGAATCCACCCACAGGTTACCAGCTGTCCCAGGCCTTACTTTCACCTGACCGCTGCATGATCAAGGGCGATGCGCAAACAATAACGAAAGTCGCATCGGTAGTGGCGCCCATAGATCTGGGTAATGTAAAAGATATAGCAACCGTTAAATCCACCCTGCAAGCTCGTGATGTTAATGGCAAAGCTATCACAGAAGGAATACAGATTCTGCCTACCACGGTCAATGTAAACGTGGTGCTGGAGAAAAAGCAGCTTAGTAAGAAAGTAAACATTACTCCACAGTTCACAGGTAAATTAGCCGAAGGTTTTATTATGGGTGATGTCAAAACCGACCCCCTTCAGGCTACCATTTTGGGCGATCAAACGAGGGTGGAGGCCTTAAATACAATTGCCACCAAGCCCATAGATATAAACGGCCGGGCGGAAGATTTTACGCAGGTGATAGAGCTGGTTCAACCAGATGGTATCGCTGTAGTACCAACCAGGGTTACCATTAAGGTTATATTAACTAAAACAATTTTAAATGGAGCTCAATAATGAAGGTTCGCGTACGCGGTCTGCGAGTGGCTTTGGATTATCAAGAAAGCGAATTAATGCATTTGGCGGCCCAGCGGTTAGGTTTAAACAAAAGGCAAGTTATCTCCTGGAAGCTGGTAAAAAAAGCGGTTGATGCACGTCGGGCTATGGTCTGCTTTACCTGTACAATAGATCTGGAGTTGACTGAATCGGCATTAGTAGCAGCGGAAGTGCTGGCATCTCCTGAAATATCGCTGCTGGAAGAACAGCACATCCCTGTGCCTGTACCGGGTACAACTGATCTTCCCCAGGTACCGTTGGTGGTGGGGTCAGGCCCGGCCGGGCTTTTCTGTGCCTTGGCCTTAGCTCGGAGCGGCTACCGACCAGTAATAATCGAGCAGGGCCAGGATATGGAGCGTCGGATTAAGGGAGTGCAAAATTTCTGGCAGTCAGGTATACTCGATAGAAAAACCAATGTGCAATTTGGTGAAGGTGGAGCAGGAACCTTCTCAGATGGAAAATTAACTACACGAATAGGTGATTTCAAGGTAGACTATGTCTTAAAGACTTTTGTAGAATATGGAGCCAATGCCGAGATACTTTACCTGAAAAAACCGCATGTGGGCACGGATGTGATTCGAACCGTGGTCAAAAAAATCCGGCAGGAGATTATCCGCCTGGGAGGCGAATTTTATTTTGAAGCTTGCTTAACAGATATTAAAGTAAACAAAGAAATACTACAAAGCATAATAATAAATAGTGAAGAGGAACTACCTTGTTCTGTTCTGGTTTTGGCCACGGGCAACAGTGCCCGCGATATTTACCGCCTGCTTTATCGGCGAGGGGTAAAGGTCATTCCCAAAGCTTTTGCAATGGGGGTGCGCATCGAACATCCCCAGGCTGTGATTGACGAAATGCAGTATGGCCGCTTTGCTGGCCATCCCCGGCTTCCAGCCGCCGACTACCATTTCACGTATCAGGATCGCCTTACCGGCAGATCCTTGTATACCTTTTGCATGTGTCCGGGCGGGTATGTGATAGGAGCATCCTCAGAACCCGGGCGCCTGGTTACTAATGGCATGAGTTATTTTCACCGGGATAGCGGGGTTGCTAACAGTGCTTTGGTAGTAACTGTATCCCCAAATGACTGGGAAAACGAGACGCTGGGCGGTATTAGAATGCAGGAAGAATTGGAAGAGCGGGCGTTTATTTGGGGGGGGTCAAATTATAAAGCTCCGGCCCAGTATTTATGTGATTTCTTGGAAAATCGCTCCAGTATCGATTTGGATCAGTCAATAGCTACCTATGCTCCTGGTATAACCTCAGCCAACTTGGGCAATTTGCTGCCTGAGGATATAACCGGGGTAATGCGAAGAGGCATAAAAACATGGATCCAGCGAGCGAATGTCTTCCTGGATGCCCAGGCAGTTATAACCGGAGTAGAAACCCGCACTTCGGCACCGGTACGGATTGAAAGAGATTCGAATCTTAATGCGATTGGAATCCCCGGCCTATATCCCTGTGGTGAGGGGGCAGGTTATGCGGGAGGTATCGTAAGCGCCGCTGTAGATGGACTGAAAGTGGCCGAGAATATCATTGGTTGTTACCAGAGACCGACTACTCAGGTGGAAATAAAGAATAGTGCAGTAGTCAGGGGTAGTGATCTGGAAAATTAACTTTTGGAGGTAGGAATAGTGGGGACATTGTTTGGCACAGATGGAGTTAGGGGAATAGCTAATGTGGAACTTACGCCGGAACTGGCGTTTAACTTGGGCAGAGCCGGAAGTTACGTCCTGGCCATGCAGGATACTACCGCGAGACCGCGCATTATGGTGGGTAAAGATACCCGGGTATCTGGAGACATGCTGGAAGCAGCGCTTATCGCCGGGATCTGTTCGACCGGTTCTGATGTATTGACTGTGGGGGTAATACCAACCCCAGCGGTAGCATACCTAACTGAAAAATATAATGCCTCCTGTGGAATAGTTATTTCGGCTTCCCACAACCCGGTAGAAGACAATGGGATTAAATTTTTTGGGCCTAACGGCTATAAACTGCCTGATGAAATCGAAGCTGAAATTGAAAGACTGCTAATCGGAGGTACTATTAACTTAAGCCGCCCGCAGGGCGAAGAAGTCGGGCGAGTTTACGATGTAGAAGAAGCTCTGAATCGTTATCTCGATTATCTAGTTTCCTGTTACTCAGCCCCAGAAAAACTTAATGATATATCTGTGGTTGTGGATTGTGCCAACGGTGCCGCCTACAAAGCGGGGCCTAGATTGTGGAGCCGCCTGGGCGCCAGGGTTATTGCCATAAACAACAATCCTAATGGCGTCAATATCAATGATCGGTGTGGTTCGACCTATACCGAAGGGCTGAAACGAGCGGTATTACATTTCAAAGCCGATGTAGGCATTGCCTATGACGGAGACGCTGATCGCTGTATTATCATAGACGAATGCGGCAACGAAACCGACGGCGACCATCTGATGGTCATCTGTGCCCTGGATATGCAGCGGCGCGGACAACTCAACCCGTCTACCGTAGTAGCGACTGTAATGAGCAATATTGGCCTTAACATTGCCCTGCGCCGAGAAAATGTTTTGGTAGAAAGCTGTAAAGTCGGAGATCGGTATGTGCTGGAAAAAATGAAAGAAACTGGCGCTATTCTGGGCGGTGAGCAGTCCGGTCATATGATATTTCTAGAACACGCGACCACTGGTGACGGACTCCTGACCTCACTGAAACTGGTCGAAGTAATGAAAAGAACTGGACTGCCCATATCACAGCTGGCTCGGGAAATGGAGAAACGGCCGCAGCTGTTGGTGAATATCAGGCTGGAAGATAAAGATACAATTCTTTCCCATGATTTGGTAACGGCGTCAATGGGCAGGGCAGAAGCCAAACTTGGTGAGATGGGTAAGTTGGTGGTTAGGCCTTCCGGTACCGAGCCTCTAGTTAGAATTATGGCTCAGGGACCGCAGCAGTATTTACTTGAGGAGGTGATAGAAGAGATTAGCGATGCCATTAAACAGGCCCAAGGGATTTAAGCGCCTGACCCGGTCAAATGCAGTGTGGTGCCGGGTGACGAGGTGGGGGTTTATCGAGATAATCGGCGGGTACCCCCCGGTGTTCTACCATCGTTAGTGTAGCTACAAAACGAATAGTAATATTCGCAATAAAGAACTATGCAGGTAGACAATAATTAAGCGACTTTTGAATGCCAACCACCATTTCCAAATACAAGACTTATGGGGGAATAATATTAATGTGTGGAATTATGGGTTATATCGGCAGTAATGATGCCGTACCAGTAATAATAGACGGACTGAGCAAGCTCGAATACCGCGGCTATGATTCAGCCGGAATTGCGATACTCAAAGAGGGACAACTGAATGTTACCAAGAAAAAAGGGCGCTTGACTGAGATGGTTACAGCCCTGGGAGAATTACCTACTTCCCCAATAGGCATAGGGCATACCCGCTGGGCCACGCACGGAATACCCAGCGATGCCAACGCCCATCCCCATTTGGATTGCACCGGACGGATCGCCCTGGTGCATAATGGGATTATCGAAAACTATGCAGGCTTGCGCAAAGATTTGATTCTTGAAGGCCACGATTTCATTTCTGAGACCGATACTGAGGTAATGGTACATTTGATTGAAAAATATTATAATGGCTCCCTGGAAGAGGCGGTGCGCCAAGCATTAGGTTATGTCCATGGTTCTTTTGCTATAGTTGCCATATCCGCCGACGAACCCGACAAAATAGTGGCAGCCAAAAAAGCCAGCCCGATGATAGTAGGATTGGGTGACGGAGAGAACTTTTTAGCTTCCGATATACCTGCCATAATAGGAAAAACTAAAAGGGTATATATCATTGAAGACGACGAATTTGTAGTTATAAAAAGCGATTCAGTAATGGTCAGCGATTTTGCCGGTAACCCGATAGCCAAAGAAATCTTTGAAGTTACTTGGGATGTTGAAGCAGCTGAGAAGGGCGGTTTTGAACATTTCATGCTGAAAGAAATTTATGAACAGCCCACTGCCCTGAGAGAGACCCTGCGGGGAAATATAAAGGATAATATGGTCGACCTAAGCGAATTGGGTATTGACGATATATTTGCCGGAGCGCAAAAAATATACATCGTGGCCTGTGGCACTGCCTATCATGCCGGACTGGTGGGGCGTAACATTATTGAAAAATTAACCCGAATTCCGGTAGAGACCGACATTGCCTCCGAATTCCGATATCGCGATGTTCTCTGGCATCCTAATTCCGTAATGATCGTAATCAGCCAGTCCGGCGAAACTGCCGATACCCTAGCCGTCCTGCGCGAAGCCAAGCACCAAGGTGTTAAAGTGCTGGCAGTAACCAACGTAGTGGGTAGTTCAGTAGCCCGCGAAGCCGACCGGGTTATCTATACCCATGCCGGTCCGGAAATAGCCGTTGCCTCCACCAAAGCTTATTCAACTCAATTGCTAGTTATGTATTTGTTGGGGCTGCATCTGGCCCGGGTCAGAGGAACTTGCTGCACTGATGAGCTGCGCGAACTGGCTGCTGGCGTTAGCCAGATTGATAAACTGGTGGAAAAAGTATTAAGTCAGAAGGACAAAATCATGCAGCTGGCCGATAAATACCAGAATGTACAGGATACCTTCTTCCTGGGACGGGGATTTGACTATGCTGTAGCCATGGAAGGAGCCCTAAAACTAAAGGAAATATCCTATGTGCATGCTGAGGCGTATGCTGCGGGCGAACTAAAACATGGCCCTCTGGCCCTGATAGACGAAGGAGTGCCAGTTCTCGCTCTGATAACCCAAGATAATCTGGTGGAAAAAACCATGTCCAACATCAAAGAAGTAAAAGCTAGAGGAGCGGTAGTAGTTGCTATCTGTAAAGAGAATCTGCAGGAAGCATGCCAGGAATGCGATGAACAAATCCTTTTGCCCAACGTAGACTATCTCCTGGCACCTATGGTATCAGTAGTTCCCTTGCAAATCTTTTCCTACTATATGGCCATATTCAGAGGAGCAGATGTTGATAAGCCCAGGAATCTAGCAAAGAGTGTTACGGTAGAGTGAAAAATAGACCATTTGAAAAGCAGCACGCACTAAAAAATAACTTGGGGCCTATGACCCCAAGTTATTTTTTCATCTATTCATAATAATACGTCCGGTGCCCCGCTTGTTTTTGTCATCAGGATCTGAGATCAGAGCCTTCTGCAGCCATCTGGTGCTGCGCTTAAAGCCCATAATGCAAAAAGTAAAAGATTGTTCACTTTGGAAGAAAAAGCAACTTGGGGTGACGCCCTAAAACTCCAGGTATAAATAGGCAGAGCCAAGTGCTAGATAATTAATAGATTATGCCGCAAAGGAAAAACCATATTACAGAAATGGCTTTTTATATATAAATTTCTGAATAATAGTCGATATAGAAATTGAGGCACTGTTGATATTTCAACAAGATTTTCTCGGGAAGCGGGGATTAGATATTGAAAAAGCAGGTGCATGAACGAGACCAGTGGATTAGTGAGTTAGATGTTCTTCGAAAGTTACAGCAACTCTATCAACTGGTATTATATAATGCCCATGATCTCATTACTATCCATAAACTAGCCGATTTAAGCTATGAATACGTTAATCCCGCTACTTTAAAAGCACTGGGGTATTCTCAAGAGGAGCTGTTTGCCAAAAGCCCTCTGGATCTCATCCATCCCGAGGATATTAACTCGGTTATGAAGAGATTGAAAGAAGATCTGCCCAAGGGTAAGGGCCATCATAAATTTCGTTACCTAAGGAAAAACGGGACTTACGTTGATTTGGAAGCAACCGCTGTCATTTTGCCCCGCGAAAATGATGACGCTGCCATGGTAATAATATCCCGCGATATAAGTGCCTTGAAACAAGCCAAAGCAGCTGAGAACTACTGTCAAACCATTTTCGAAAATACCGGAGCAGCCACAATGATAATAGAAGAGGACATGACCGTCACCATGGTTAATGATGAATACCAAAGGTTATTAGGTTATGAGAAGGAAGATCTAATCGGCATAAAATGGACAGAATTAATCCCCAGTGATTCGGTTGCAAATATGAGAGAATTCCATCGTTTGCGTCGTATCGATCCTTCTGCTGTGCCGCATAAATATAAAACTCATTTATTAGACAAGCAGGGCAAGTACAGAGATGGTTTGGTTGCTGTAGATATTATCCCCGAAACAAATAAGTCGGTAGCGACCTTTATTGACTTTACGGAGTTCAACCGCATCGACCGAGCGCTCAAAGCAATCAGCGCTGTTACCGCAGCTATCATCCACGCGGAAGATGAAGAAAATTTATTAAAAGTGGTCTGCCGGAAGATAGTGGAAGTAGGTGGTTACAGCCTGGCTTGGGTTGGTTATGTACGAGCAGACCAGAAACAAAAGGTGCAGCCTATTGCCTATGCAGGTACTAATAATGCTTATTTAGCCAAGCTTAACATCGCTCTCCATGACCCGAAACGTGGGCAAGGACCAACCGGTACTGCCATAAAAACTGGTAAGCCGGTGGTCACAACTAATTTTAAAAATGATGACACTTTTAAACCTTGGTTAAAAGATGCTTTACGGAGAGGGTTCAAATCCAGTATGGACATCCCCCTCATGGCAGATAATACGGCCTTTGGAGTCTTGAGCATATATTCTAATGAGACCGATGTATTTGATAACGAGGAACAAAGACTACTTCTGGACATGGCTAATAATCTGGCATATGCTATCATTTCGTTAAACGCCCGTCTGGAAGGAAATCAAACCGCCCAGAAACTTGAGAAAAGCCTGGAGAAGATGCAGCGAAGTCTTATGCAGGCGGTAACTGCGTTAGGTACTGCATTAGATATCAAAGATCCCTATACCGCCGGGCACCAAAAAAAGGTAAGCCGTCTGGCAGTTGCCATAGCGGAAGAAATGGGACTCTCAAAAGATCAGATCGAAGGGATCTCGGTAGCTGGCAATCTACATGATATTGGGAAAATAAATGTACCCAGTGAGATATTGAGTAAACCCGGCAAATTGTCGGACTTAGAGTTTGCGATGATCAAAACTCACTGCCAGGCTGGTTTTGAAATAATAAAAAAAATAGAATTTCCCTGGCCAGTAGCGGAGATTCTGTTGCAGCATCACGAAAGGATAGACGGATCCGGATATCCGCGCGGTCTAATCGGGGATGAACTGCTTTTGGAGACTCGCATCATGGCAGTGGCAGATGTGGTTGCAGCTATGGCTTCACACCGTCCCTACCGGCCTGCTCTGGGTATAGGCACAGCTCTGGAGGAAATTGCGCTGAATAGAGGCATCCTATATGATCCTGAAGTGGTTGATGCCTGTTTGAAGGTATTCTGGGAGAAAGGATTTAAGCTGAAATAGTGATAACTCGCCATTTGTGATCGAGCGCATGGGCGAGCAGACGTGGTTCGGGATTAACCGCCACTGGTTCGCCCACAATTTTCATGACCTCAAGATCAGAATAGCTATTGGCATACGAGCGGCTGGCATACCAATCTACGGATTCCCACTCAATCATCTTTTTCAAGTTATTTAGTTTGCTTTCCCCCTCAACGACATATGGCTTCTTATTGTGATCGAAAATACCGTTCTTAAAAGACATTTCAGTACCTATGACCATATCAATTCCCAGGTATTTTGCTACAACTTGAAGGAGTTCAGTATATGCACCAGAAAGTAAAATACAGCAATACCCTTGGGAAATTAGATCCTGCAGCTCATTTAGTATAACGGGGTTAAACGAAGCGGCCATACCTTCATATGCATCCTCAAAAAAATCGATTATCTCTTGGTGCGTCATGTTACGGAAGATACGATTGAAAGCTGCTACAGCTGGATACCTAAATCTTTCTCTGGATAAAATGCCGATTTTATAGCAAAAAAACAAGGGCATAATTGATAGATACATTATTAGGTAGCTCATTCGGGAACGGTTCTGCCCTATCCATTCTTTGGCAAGTGCAGGCAGAGTATCACTCATAAGCAGAGTACCATCGAAATCAATAATCGCCAATTTCATTATATGTCCTCCAGATTTACCTCTAAAATAGTCCCCTCATTATCCTATTATAACAAATAATCTCAAATGTTGGTCTTTAGATGGTTTTTCAATTAATAGATAAAGGGATTATTTGAACCAGCCTTTCATTTTAAATCCTATCAACATACCTGCTGCAACTCCAAACATTGCCCCCCAGACCATGAAATAACCCCAGCGCCAGGTGAGTTCCGGCATATAATCGAAATTCATGCCATAGACCCCAACAATAAAGGTTAAGGGGATGAAGATAGAGGCGATTATTGTAAGGGTCTTCATAATCGTATTCATGCGGTTGGAATTTAAGGATACATAACTGTCACGCAGATCGGCGGTTACTTCACGATTGGACTCGATCAACTCGCTTTGCTTGAGCAGGTGGTCATCGATGTCCCGGAAATAGAGGCGTTCTTCTTTGGGGATAACCAGTCGTTCCGAATTTAGAATTCGGTACAGCAGTTCGCGCATAGGTACTACGATGTGGCGCAGGGCGAGCAACTGGCTTCTGATTTGGTATAGGTCTTCGATGAAATTGGGACCGGGCTTAATGATTTCGATCTGATCCACCAGGTCTTCGATCTTTTCGATGCTGGGGAAGTAAGCATCGACGATCTTGTCCATGATCAGATAAAAGAGGTACATTGGCCCTTTGGTCAAAGTGGTCTCCAGCTCTAATTTGCGCTCGCGGACGATATCTATCTCCCGAGAGGGTAAGAGGTGTACGGTGATTAAAAAATTATGGCCCACAAACAAGTCGACTTCTTCGGGGATTAGGCTGTCTGGATTCAGATTATGGAGCACAAAGAAATTATAACCCTCGTAATGGTCAACTTTAGGACGCTGTAATAGCTGGAAGCAGTCTTCGATAGCAAGGGGATGGAAACCGAAATGGGTTCTGAGTAATTCAGCTTCTGCAGCGGTAGGACGGTCAAAATCCACCCAAAACCATTTGATATAATTATCAGCCAAACTATTCAGAGGTACATCCTTGATCACTTTTAAATCGTTTGTCACCAGCAGGGTACGAAGCATAAGGAGATCCTCCTTAATTTTTTCTTGCATCTAAAACCTCTATACGATGAACCTAGATTTACCAATCATAATAGCACATTTGAATACGATACCCAAAAATCATAGTGTTAAGGCTGGAGTATCAGTACCCAAATAATTAGAGGACCAACCACTAATATTATTTCAGAAGTTGGTCCTATTTGCTTGCTATTTAGCGGCCTTAGTCAGGCTGCTAAGGGTTAAGATGTGCCCTGCTCATTCGGGAGTGAGACCAGAATTTGTATCATCTTTACAAAGTGTAATGCTTTTCCTCCCACCATCCAAATGCTACCCGGGCCGCTGCGGGTTCTTCAGGCTTTTCCGGGTTAGATAAGAAAACGGTTAGATTTCCGCCGGGAGCAAAAATATATTTCCCATCTTCCTCGAATACCTGGGTTGTTCCGGGATCAGTCCTGCGGACAAAAGCCTTAACACCACCGCTTGGCTCACCGCTAACATTACTAGCCTTTAACAGCTTAACCCGGGGAGTTGGAGCGGGCCTCAGAGCTAGATTAGCAGGAGTAATCAGGGTCTCCGCGGTAGGAGTTCCAGGTAGGTTGGCATTAAACCAGATCTGGGCCCTGAGGGGAGAAGCACCCAGCAGTTCAGTAATAGTCCAGACATTGACAAACAAGTAGACTCCCGAACCAATTGGGTTGAATAGGCCAGCCCATGCGCTGGTGCCCTCCCCCAGAGTAAGATTGTCAGCGTAACCTACGAAATATTTGCCCGCATATGACTTGGCAAGGGGATTAGGGATACTTATCATAGTTCTATATGGTTTTTTAGTTGATTTCTTAGGCAAGTTTTTCTGCACATACACACCCCCCTTGTTTTTTACCGCAGCAAGTTGTCAGAGTGCAACATGACTGCCCAGTTATATAATACGGGGTATGGCAGGAGATGGTGCACACAAAGTGAGGGTAATTATATTAAAAGGGGGTACTGATTGAATGTTCAGCATCGCGTAAAAGTAAAGGACCACCCCTATTTTAAATAGATGGTAGCCCTTATCAGTATAATAAACAAAAGATTACAAACAAAGCAATTGCTTGTTAATCGAGAATATTCATAACTCTGTCAAAACCTTCTGGATCCCCCTGTTCTTCAGGAAGTGGACGTTTGAAAAGCAGAATGTAAGGACGTTTCTTATCCACGTTTCTTTTAAAGGTTATGGTTACCGTACTAAGAACTAATTTCTGAGCAGTTTTGTCCTCAAAATCATATTCTCGCTCAATCTTGGAGATTTCTTCCAGATAGTATGTGCGGATGAGCATCTTACCGCTGGCAAATGGGCAGGCTACTATCAATAAGTTACTCATGAGGAAAACGAGTTCTTCCATATAGTATCTTTCGGCCCACTGATTGGGGCCATGGTAATATTTGAACCAGGCTCTGAGTTCTCCCGAACGCAGTAGGCGTTCCCGCAGGGGAGGGAAGTTGGTCTCACTCCTATAGAGCTTTTCTTTGATCTGCTGTAATTGTTCTTCCATTTAAACCTCCTCTAATAAAAATGCATTTGCAAATAAAGGACACGATCTATATGTTTATGATAACAGATACATGCGTTAATGCTAGCATGGTATTTAATAAAATGAGAACTATTACAATTATTAACCTTTTCCCTATGGCAGCATACATTATAGGTACCAGGAAATAACGCTGGTTAGTGTACTGGGAGTTATCCTGAAACTGGGAATGGGAGAAATAGTTCTTTTCAGAGAGCTCATGAAAGCTGCCCGACAGTTATACCAGATCCAAGGTGTTGCTGTAAAAGCCCTGGTAACAAAATAAGGCCACAGTTTTGACGGAAAGCAGGGTAAGGGAGCAGGTAGTGAGAAGGAAGAAAAGCAGTCATTTTTCGCAACGCCAACTTAATTGATAAAGTATCTCCAGATACTAATTAGTTAGGAAAAGGTGTCAAATAGGTATAAGCGCCAGCGGATATCTAAGGCAGGGCCTGACACAAAGGATCAGGGTAGCGATTCAAAAGGAGGTACAGCTTTTAATGCGCAGTACCGCACAAAAGTAAAGGGCCAACTCTATTCAATATAGATGTTGGTCCTTTACTGTGTTATTGCTTATAGTATATTGCGGAGCGGTTTGGCTGATACATTGTTGTTGCTTAAACCTGTTTACTGCTTAATTTGTGGCTATAAGCGTTGCGCCAGATTTTTGGATTCAAATTTCAATAGTAAATCCTATTATGGTAAACACACATTATCTGTACCAATCAACAACGACGTTGTTAATTTGGAAATTTAATTGTTGTAAAATTCGGCAAACCTTTCGAAGTAGCATAATAAGAATTTTGGCTTCGACTGCATCATTTGTATTTTCCTTGGCAAACCTGTAGTAAAATGGGATGAAAAGGAGTGATGGCGGATGGGTATAAAGATAGTTGGTTTTACGGGCAGCCTAAGGCTGGATGGTAAGTTGACGGATGATTATACCCGTAAGGCGATTGCCAAGCTTCTGGAGACTGTAGTACAAAAGGCCAGGGTTTAATTGTGGCTTTTTCTAAAAAACTAGAGTTAGAGACCATTAAGAAAATGATTTTACTCCACTGTCAGCATGAGCATTCTAGGTCTCCCAATGAACTTTGCCCGGAATGCAGCAGACTTTACACCTATGCTGAACAGAGGATGGATAAATGTGTATATGGGGATAACAAGCCGGTATGCTCTGAATGTCCGGTGCATTGTTATAAGCCCGCCATGCGAGAAGAAGTTAAAAAGGTAATGCGCTATGCCGGGCCCAGGATGATGTGGCAAAGTCCCATCCTGGCCATCCGTTATCTGTACCGCAAGAAGTTTAAGAGCACCCTCTAATTGAGGGGGCTCCAGACCGTCAAAAAAGCCTACCCAAGGGCACTACTGATGTTCGCTTTGCGAACCAATAATGTTGCAATAGCAGCGTTATTAACAAAAGTCCGTTCAATCAACGTACTTGTTACGGGGACATTCCCCTTCAGGGGTGTGTCGCCATACATTATTCGCCTCAATCACGGGCTTTTATTAATGCCTTGCTCTTGCAACATTAATCGTACCGCAAGCGGTACATCAGTAGTACCCTTGGGTGAACTTTTTTGCTCGGCCTTAGTATTTATACCTATTTTAGCTTATCAACATAATCCTTGAGAGCATTCTTGGTTGTCTCGCCGACAATGGAATTGATAATTACTCCTTGTTTATCAATTATATAGGTTGTGGGTATACCGGTGATACTGTAAGCATTGGCGGCCCTGCCTTGAGTGTCCAACAAAACTGTCATAGAGTACTTGTTATCAGCAATGTATTTTCGAGCTTTATCCACTGTCTCTCTGGAGCCATCTGTTAAATTAACTGTGAGCAGTACTGCATCTACACCGCTGGCAAATTCCTGAGCAGCTTTATCTAATTCGGGCATTTCTGATTTACAGGGCGGGCACCAGCTGGCCCAGAAGTTCAGGATTACTACTTTCCCCCGATAATCAGATAACTTGACGCTCTGCCCATTAAAGTTATTCAAGGTAATCTCAGGGGCGAGTTTTCCTTTGGCAGCCTTCGGGGTACTGGCGGCGGTATCTGGGGATAATTGTTGCTGGGCTTGCTGGGCAGTAACGGGCGGCTTGTCTTGGTCAAAATAGCGATAGCCGGCCAACAAAAGCAAGACCAGAGCCACAACCCATATTATTTTGGGATCATTTGTTCGCATAAATAAATTACCTCCATTCCATTTCTACAGCTGCCAGAAACCCAGATAAGTTAGGTTATTGGTAAACAGCAGTAACCCTGCCACTACCAGCACCAGACCTGACACAATGCTAATAGTGTGGCTATACTTCTGCATTCCTTGCAAGATATTCTTAGCTGCATCAAAAAGGATAGCGCTTAGAATAAAAGGAAGTCCCAGTCCGACTGAATACAGCAGGAGTAAAAATACTCCTTGCGCAATCGAATCTGCGCTGCCGGCCAACAGCAGGGCCGAACTCAGAAAAACCCCGACACAGGGAGTCCAACCAAAAGCGAAGACAATTCCAAATACAATCGATTTCACGAAATTTAGATCCTTGAAATCATAATTAAAGCGTTTATCCACGTCCAGAAAGTTCAACTGAATCATGCCGATAAACTTCAGTCCCAATATGACCATGATTATCCCACTAATTTTGCGGAAGATATCAATATTCTCTTTTAAAAAGCCGCCCAGGCTGGTGGCGGTTGCACCCAGCAACACAAAGATTAATGTAAATCCCATCACGAATGCAATAGAATTAGTCAGTAGTCTGTTTCGCTTTATGTTTGCTTCTTCAGCTATACCGGCCAGATAAAAAAAGTAAATAGGCAGCATCGGTAGGATGCAGGGAGAAATAAAGGTTAATATTCCCTCCAGAAAGCTCAGCATATAGGGGAAATTATTCAAATAGCCTTAACTCCTTTGAAGCAGTTTTCTAGTCGCTTCTATAATACCATTTTACCAGGAGCAAGAGAATGCGCGTATGGTTCAGTCCCTTCTTTAATATGGTCCAAAAATAACCTTTGACATTAACGCTGCGTCAAGGTTTATAGTAGTTTTAGTACCCTGCAACCCTAATTCTATATCTTCTCGTCGGTCAAATTCCCGTATGACTGCGTTGTCGCAATCGCAATACATCCAGTATTACTTATTCCTTCGCCTTGTCATACATGAATTTTACTAAGGCGAATAATAATACAGAATTAGGGTTGACAGGGTACTAGCAGGAGGTGAGTAGATGGAATATACGGTACAGAAACTTGCTCAGGCAGCAGGGATTAGCAGCAGAACATTGCGCTATTATGATGAGATTGGGCTGCTGAAGCCGGTCCGCATCAACTCATCAGGGTATCGGATATATGGCCAGAGTGAAGTTGATCAGCTGCAGCAGATTCTCTTTTATAGAGAATTGGGATTAGAGCTAAATAATATCAAAGAGATTGTAACCGCACCGGCATTTGATGGGGCGCAAGCGCTGCGCGAACATCGACTAAAGCTTTATCAGAAAAGAGAGCAATTGAATGATTTGATAACCAATGTGGAGAAAACTATTGCAGAAACAGAAGGGGGAATCAAGATGAGTGATAAGGAAAAATTTGCAGGCTTCAAGCAGAAGTTAATTGAGGACAACGAAAAACAATACGGCCAGGAAATCAGAGAAAAGTATGGGGATGAAACAGTTTATAAATCGAATCAAAAAGTACAGGGTATGTCCCAGGAACAATATGAAGAATCCAACCGACTTGCCACGGAATATATGGAAAAGCTGAGGGCAGCATTTGCAACTGGTGATCCTGCCGGTGAATTAGCTCAGAAGGCAGTTGATATGCATCGCCAGTGGTTAAGCTGCTTTTGGGATAATTATAACCCAGAAGCGCATTTAGGTGTGTCCCAAATGTATGTGGATGATGAAAGATTTACCGCCTATTATGATGCAGAGCAACCGGGAACGGCAGCCTTTCTGCGTGATGCAGTCCGCGTTTATGTAGGATCGAGATAAGAGGATAGTAGGAGAACATTATAGACTAATCCGCCAGGGGAGGTTCTTATAACAACGGAACCGTCCCCTTGACACACAGTGGTCTCGAACCGTCCCCTTGACACAAAAAATGGAGTCACGGGATGCACCCCCAATGACTCCATTTTCTGCATTATAGCATTATTTTTACGTTTACCGCTTTAAAGACAGCGGTAACGAAATCGCCCTCTTTTTTACCGCTTTCCTGATATTCTTTTATCGGCATGATTGAACTAATGTGGTTTTCGCCAAATTCTATAGTAAGCTGAGCCATTACATCACCCTCTACGACCTTAATAATTTGACCGGGCAGCCAATTCATTAATCCTTTGTTACTAGCTACATTGTGGAATGGGGTGGTTGTAATGGCCTGTTTTACAGGAACCGTAACACCTAGTGATTCCCCCATACGGTAAAATTCATGGTAAACATCACACTCTTCTTCGGTTCGGGCACAAACACCACATGCCTCGCACCTATTACATTCCCAGTACAAATCCTGCAACATCCTTTACTCCTCCTCATAATTCGATAAGTAAATCACATTTACTTCATTAATCTGTATAATATTCCTATCCAAACTATAAATCAATTACTAAAAGTTAGAAATAAATCAACAAACAAAAACCCATCCCCGGACTACTTGGTCTTAGGATGGGTAATTAAATGGTAAATTAAATGCAGCTATAACCTAAATTATTTTAAATAATGCCATTGCTCTTCAGATCGCCTATCTCGTCATTGGAATATCCAGCCAGAGCTAATACCTCTTCATTGTGTTCACCTAATGCTGGGAAGGTTAATTTAGCTTCTCCAGGAGTTTCTGATAATTTGATTGGCACGCCGGTTAAGGGCACGTCTTTGCCGCTTCCTCTTACATTTTGAAGCTTAATAATCATATCTCTGGCTATAACCTGGGGATGATTACACATTTCCTCCATGGTCAAAACCGGGGTGAAGCAGATATCACTTTGGGCAAAGAAATCGACCCATTCGTCGCGGGTCTTAGTAACCATGATAGCCCTGACATCAGCCTGCATATCCTGTTGCAGGGAACTATTCCACTGCGGTTTAATATATTCAGCACGTTCGATTTTCTGGCAGAATTCAGCCCAGAACTTATCCTCGACCGCACCCAGACTTACATATTTATCATCCTTGGTTTTATAAATGTTATAACAAGCATAACCACCCGTCAAAACATCATTGCCCATTTCCGGAAGTCTGCCCCAGCCCGCCCATTCTCCCAAAGTATAGGCCAAAAGGCTAACGGAACAATCCATCATGGCAACATCACACAGCTGTCCTTGTCCTGTTTTTTCTCGACTGGCCAAAGCCAGAAGAATGGCGATTACTGAATAAAGAGTACCTCCCGCGATATCAGCTATCTGTGCTCCGGACATGGCTGGCATACCTTTGTAAGTGCCGGTTAGCCCGGTTACAGCAGCGAGGTTCAAATAATTTAAATCATGGCCGGCAGCATCCCGGAGAGGACCGGTTAAGCCATAGCCGGTAATCGCACAATAGATGATACCTGGATTTATTTGCTTCAGATTATCGTAATCCAGCCCCATCTTCTTCATAACTCCGGGTCGGAATTGATCGATTACTACATCAGCTTGGGCCACCAACTTCTTAAAGACTTCTTTGCCGGCATCTTTTTTAAGATCGAGAGTGATACTCTTCTTGTTGCGATTCACGGTATAGAAGCGGGCACTCTCACCTTCAATCAGTGGAGTTAAAGAACGGCCCAGATCACCGCCCTTAGGATCCTCTACCTTGATGATTTCTGCTCCAAAATCAGCTAAAATCTGAGTGCAGAATGGACCTGGCAGGTATCTGGATAGATCCAATACTTTGATACCTTCTAAAGGTAAACTCATAATAAATCCTCCTTCCCAATTAGTTAACACAGCCCCAAAACCATTATAAGTCTTGAGGCTGAAACAAAAAACTAATGGTGCAATAATTTGAAAAGAATCCTGGCACTCTAAGAGTGCCAGGTAAATATTGGAGGTGTCACAAGGGTGCATACTGTCGTACTTGCATGCAGCATGTAGAGGGCAGTCTTGAGACACTGGTAAACCAATAGAAATAATAACGTCTAGCGGATAAAAACGTTGCTGCCCTAGGGTAGGAAAATACCTTCCTTATCAACCACATTGTACAGCAGATCCAAATCGTTATAGGTAGGGGGCTTGGTTTCGCCGATTACCTTGGAGATATTCAATTTGAACATACAGTTGTCCTGGACTTGTTCCGGGGTGAAACCGGGATGAACCGTCTCCAGATAGATAACTCCATCATCGTCGAATTTGAATACACCCATATTGGATATTACCGCATATGGACCTCCCCGGAAGGCTTTGTTGTAAACCTCTCTCTTATGGACGAATTCACCGCTGGGCCATTTGGGAATCCGCCAGCCCGGTGAAGTGATGTAGCTGCAGCGTTCTACCCAGCGCCGTTTTTCCTGAACCATTATGAAAACGGTTCTCTTGGCCAGAGCGTTGATATCGGCGTTGCCGCCGCTGCCGGTAAGACGTTTGCCTATAGGGGAGTAACCACCCATGGCGGTGGTATTAACGCTGCCATATTGGTCAATCTCCGCTCCGCCCAGGAAGGCCATGTCTACCTGGCCTCTTCCTAGTTGACCGAACACATCCCAAAGACCGGAGGCGATCGAAGCCTGGTAGTGACAACGGGCGTCACCTACTGAGACCGGTAGATCAATGGGTCGGCCATCTACACTGCCGGCTTCGTATATACAGACCGCATTAGGAGCAGTGGTTTTTTGAGCCAGCATTATCGCCAGCATGGGTAATCCGGTACCCGCAAACACTACCTCCCCGTCAGTAACCTGTCTTGCTGCTGAGACAGCCAGAAGGTCGATAGGTTTAAATTCGCCGACTTTTGCATATTCGTTACTAGCCATTATCTCGACCCCCTTTTCACTTTTTGGGAATAACCAAGTGCAGCACTGGCCCTCAGTATCTCCAGTCGGCTTACACCGAGTTTGGCTAAATACTCCTCATGGTCTTTGACCCCAAATATCCACTCTTGCGCCCAGGCATCGAAACCTTCCTGAGTACGAGTTTTGGCAAAGAAATCTTTTATGAATGGCCCATCAGCTTCATAGACGCCGTAACATCCTGTAGGATGTCCTGCCCAGGGCAGCTCAACCACGTAATCCACCAGATGGGGTGGCAGCAGGTTGTGCTCCGGCTCCCGGCGGATGAACTCTTCGGGAACGATCTGCTCAGCGATGACAATCAATTTGTCCGCCGCTTTCATGGCTTCATCATCAGCATATTTCTGACCCAAGACTCTTACAGTCCCTTCAGTACCTACCAGCTGGACATGGGCGATACACCAATCGGGCTGGGCGGCGGGAATCAGTGCTACCTCTGATCCGGTAAAGTTTTCTTTATACATCTCATACTTCTTGGCTGGTATTTTTGGATTGGAACCATCCCGTAATCCGGCTTTGCCTAACATGTCATACTCCGGATTTAAAATGTCGCAACCCATAGCGGAATAGGTAGGCATAAAGGGTATCCCCTGAGCACCTGCGACCAAACGATAGAGCATCTGTACATGGCTATAATCCTCACAGATGATTTCCCCTGCTTCCAGCTTACGTGCCAGATTGCCGGCTATTTTGCCGAACAATTCATGACCACTCCAGCAGGACTCCCAGATCTTGACGCAACCGGCCCCAATCAGCATATCGTCATGGGTACCACCGTTGACCTCGATCAAATGGAGGTTCTTTTTGCCCTGGCGAATCAGTTCCATGATGGCTGCCATCGGCCTACGCCAGATGGTAAATCCGCTAAAGGTTAGCGAATCGCCGTCATTAATGAGGCTGATAGCCTCTGCTAGACTAACTTTTTGAGGTCTGCCCATATATGTTTACCTCCTCTTTTTATATTGGCTTGTTTCCAAGCACATCTAAAATATTTGGTCTCGGATGTTGATTATTTCATCATTAACCGGTACACATTTCTACAATGTTTATTACCATTTACCGATAACTTCCCGGCCAATGATCATCCGCTGAATCTGGTTGGACCCTTCATAAATCTGGGTAATCTTAACATCTCTCATCATTCTTTCTACCGGGAACTCACTGCAGTAACCATAACCACCCATTAACTGCACACAGTTGGTGCAGACTTCCATGCTGGTGTCGGTTGCAAACTTTTTAGCCATGGATGCTTCCTTGTTATGGGGCAATTTGTTGTCTTTCAACCAGGCAGCCCGGTAAACCAGCAATTGGGCCGCATCCAAAGCGGTGGCCATATCGGCTACCATAAACTGTACTCCTTGATTGGCTGCCAGTGGTTTGCCAAATTGTTGTCTTTCCTTAATGTACTGGTTGGTATATTCCAAAGCGCCTTCGCCAATACCCAAACCTTGGGCAGCAATGGTGACGCGTCCGCCGGCCAGGAGGCCCATAGCTACCTGGAAACCGTCGTTTTGTACTCCCAACATATTCTCTTTGGGAACCTTTACATTTTCAAAATACAATTCCACGGTGGGGGAGCCGTTCATACCCATCTTCTGTACCGGCTTGCTCATAGTGAATCCGGGGGTGTCCTTTTCAATCTGCAGGCAGGTGATGCCTTTACCGGAACCCTGGGTGGAGTCGCTCTTGACAAAGGTACAATAGGTTGTGGCAATGCCGCCATTGGTAATGAATATCTTACTGCCGTTAATTATAAAGTGATCACCCTTATCTTCGGCTTTACACTTGATAGAGGCGGCATCAGAACCAGAATTAGGTTCAGTTAGGGCGTAAGCCCCGACAATTTCTCCAGTGGCTAATGCTTTTAGATATTTTTGTTTTACCTTTTCGCCCCCATAAAGCCAGGTACTCATGCAGCCCAATCCGGTATGCACGCTCATGATAACGGCGGTGGAGGCACAGCATTTAGCCAATTCCTCTACAAACATGGCGAAGTCCAAATAAGTGGCACCGGCTCCCCCCCATTCTTCTGGAATGGGCAGTCCTGTTAATCCCAAACCGGCCATCTTTTTGAAGTTTGCCATCGGGAATTGGTGAGTCTTGTCAGTTTCGGCAGCGATAGGTTCGCATTCATTCTTGGCGAACTTTCTAAACATATCTCTCATCATTAAGGATTCATCAGTTAGTGCAAAATCCATAAAGTTCTCACTCCAATCAATTATTATTTTCCTTTAAAATGGGCTTTCCGCTTCTCGACAAAGGCATGCATTCCTTCCTTCTGATCCTCAGTAGCGAAGCACAAACCGAATATATCAGCTTCTATAGTCATAGCCCGGTCAATATCGGTTTGCATCCCCTCATTGACTGCATCCTTGCATAAACGGACTGCTATTGCACCCCGAGCAGCTATTTTTTTTGCCAGCCCCTTGACATAGTCCATCAGGGTTTCAACTGGTAAGACAGCGTTAACCAATCCGATTCTCAAGGCTTCATTGGCATCGATGGTTTCTCCCGTATACAAAAGTTGTTTAGCCATGCCCGTTCCAATAAGACGCGGTAAACGCTGGGTGCCGCCAAATCCGGGGGTAACTCCCAGACCTACTTCCGGCTGGCCGAACTTGCTTTTATGAGAACAGATACGAAAATCACAGGACATCGCCAGCTCACAGCCACCTCCGAGAGCAAAACCGTTAATAGCCGCAATTACGGGTTTGGACATAGTCTCGATCAAGCTGAAGGCTTCTTGCCCGATTAAACCAAACTGACGTCCCTCCATAGCGTTGATGTCCAGCATGTAAGTGATATCAGCACCGGCTACAAAGGCTTTGTCGCCTGCCCCAGTGATAATTAGTACGTCAATTTCCTCATCATCTCTAACCAGTTCTACCGCAGCTTTAATTTCTAAAAGGGTGTCTTTGTTTAAAGCATTTAAGGCCTGGGGGCGATTAATAGTTAGAGTACCGATACGGTCTTCTTTTTCAAGGATTACATTTTGAAATTCCACAGGTCTTCCTCCTCCCAGGATCAATATTTACTTGTAGTCATAAATACCCTTGCCGACTTTACGGCCTAACCAGCCAGCCTGAACGTACTGTCTCAGCAGCGGGGAGGGGCGGTATTTGGGATCTCCATAGCCTTGGTACATAACGTTTAATATGGATAAAATAGTATCAAGTCCAATTAGGTCAGCCAACTCCAGGGGTCCCATGGGGTGGTTCATACCTAATTTCATAATATCGTCAATGTTCTTAGCGGGGGCAACTCCCTCGTAAAGTTCCCACAGGGCTTCATTGATCATGACCTGCAGAACACGGTTGGAAACAAACCCGGGAACGTCATTACACCACACCGGCACTTTGCCCATCTTAATAGAAGCGGCTTCAATGTCGGCATAACACTCGTCGGTAGTAGCCAAGCCGCGAATGACTTCAACCAGTTTCATTACCGGTACCGGATTCATGAAATGCATACCTATTACTTGACCTGGACGCTTAGTGACGGCAGCGATCTGGGTAATAGGAAGGGAAGAAGTATTGCTGGCCAAGTAAGCATGCGCAGGTGCAATGCGGTCAAGTTCTTCGAAAACCTTTTTCTTAATATCGAAATTCTCTAAAATAGCTTCAATAATTAGATCCCGGTCAGCTGCATCTTCAAGGCTGGTGGAAGGTTTAATTCGAGCCATAATGGCTGCCTTTTCATCTTCAGTCTTTTTACCTTTGGATACGTCCCTGGCTAGATTTTTTTCAATTACTGCTAAACCCTTGTTTACCAGATCCATATTAATGTCATATTGAATTACATCATAACCAGCTTGAGCCGATACTTGGGCTATTCCTCCACCCATCTGGCCTGCGCCGATGACCATAATCTTTTTTATTTCCATTAAATTTCCCTCCTGTTAATCAAAATGCTTTTATGATTTAGTCAGCGTCAACCCTGATAAGCATGGCATCGCCCTGAGCGTGTCCGGAGCAGATACCGCAAACCCCATATCCACCGCCCCGCCGTTTTAATTCATAACCCAGGGTCATAAGAATACGGGCTCCAGAGGATCCAATGGGATGACCATAAGCGATGGCGGAACCGTTGACATTGACTTTGGCGACCATATCTTCCTTGCTCATCCCCAGTATCTTCATGCAGCTGACCAGAACTACCGCAGCAAAAGCTTCATTGGCTTCCACAATCTTTATATCTTCGGGGGTTAGCCCATTTTGTTCCAGAACCTTTTTGATGGAAAGGCCGGGAACGGTTGCAATATCCTTGGTCCACTGGGATACTTCAGCATAATCTACTATGGTGAACAGCGGCTTCAATCCTAATTCATCAGCTTTTTCGCGGCTCATCAACATAACTGCGGAGCCTCCATCGTTAACTCCGGGGGCATTCCCTGCTGTTACGCTGCCTGGCCCGCCAGTCACTGGGCTTTTGTGGTTGAAAACTGGCGGCAATTTGGCTAATGCTTCTATAGTGGTGCCGGGGCGGGGGCCTTCATCCTTGGTCATTACCTCTTTACCTCTTTTGATTTCTACCGGGAAAATCTCTTCATCCAGGCGGCCTTCGTTCATGGCGTCTACTGCCCGGGTCTGGGAAAGGTATGACCACCAATCCATATCTTCTCTGGTAATACCGTACTCATCGGATACTTCGGAGCCGTGAATTGCCATATGCCGGTTGTAGAATGCATCCCACAATCCGTCATAGACCATCAGGTCAACCATTTTGCCATTAGGCAGGCCCATACGTTCCCCAAATCTATGTCCAGGAAGGGAGAAGGGGCAGTTGGTCATGCTTTCCATTCCACCGGCGATAACGATCTCAGCCCTGCCTACCTTGATTAATTGCACTCCTAAATCCACAGTCTTAATACCTGAGGAACATACTTTATTAATGGTGATTGAGGGCACAGATTCGGGCAGGCCGGCCAGTAAGGTGGCTTGACGGCTGGGGACCTGTCCGGCACCGGCCGGCACAACTTCTCCCATGTAGACATAATCAACATCTTCACCTTTTACTTTACCTTCGACTCTGCGCATAACTTCCTTAATAGCCAACGCACCCAGTTGCGGGGCATCATATTCTTTTAACTTGCCAGCAAACACTCCATAAGGGGTTCTGGCAGCCGCTACGCAGACTACCTCACGAAGTTTGGCATAGGGGTTTTCCATTTTACGGCCCATTCCCTTGAAATCCGGCTTTCTTTCGCCAAGACCTGTAATGGGTACTGTTTTGGGATAATCGGCTCGTTTCATTTCTAGCTTCTGAACAAAATCTGACATGTTTTCTCCTCCTCGTTTTTATAATAGATGTCTCGCGTTTATCTCTTGGTCTTCTTGCAATATTGATTTCACTGGTATAGCTACGAGCCCCCAGAGACCCTGTTGTCTCACCTCCCTTATCCAAAAAAATACCCCGTCAGATTATAATCTGGCGGGGCTCAAAGGCTCTCAGCAAATCAATAGGTTTATAAAATGAACACGTGGGTTCATTCTGTATTATGCGGAATATTAATTACCTTAAATGGAAATATTACTCTACCTTGATTAAAACGGCATCGCCTTGGGCGGCCCCGCTGCAAATCCCGCAGGTTGCCAGTCCGCCCCCTGTGCGCTTCAGCTCATAAGCAGCAGTCATCAGAATGCGGCCTCCACTAGCTCCAATAGGATGCCCGAAGGCTATCGCACTGCCGTTGACATTAACCTTAGCATCCATCTGGTCATCGTTTAAACCAAGGATAGCTTTTCCGCTGGTCAAGGCTACAGCAGCAAAAGCTTCGTTAATCTCGATTAAGTCCATATCATCAATCGTCATGCCTTTTTCTTTTAATAGCTTTTGAATTGCTAATCCGGGTACGGTAGCGATATAGCGGGGATCCTTGGATACTTCGGCATAGCCCAATATGGTTGCTAGAGGTTTGAGGCCTAGCTCATCGGCTTTTTCGCGGGACATTAAAACCAGCGCGCTGGCACCGTCATTAGTTCCAGGGGCATTTCCAGCGGTAACCGAACCATTGGGGTCGAAAACCGGCGGTAGTTTGGCCAGGTCTTCATAAGTGCATCCAAAACGGGGGGATTCATCGGTATCTATGACTACAGGGTTTTTCCCCTTAATAGTTACTGGTATGATTTCGGCCTTTATTCTGCCTGCTCTGATAGCTGCTTCGGCTCGGTTTTGACTGCGAACTGCCCATTGATCCTGGTCCTCCCGATTTACTCCCATTTCTCTCGCCACTTCGGAGCCATGGACAGCCATATGCCGGTTATAGATAGCGCACCACAGTCCGTCCCAAACCATCAAATCTACTGCATTTCTATAAGGAATACCCATCCGGGCTCCCCACCTCATATCTGGTAATCCAAAAGGAATATTGGACATACTTTCCATACCGCCACCCACGGCAATATCCAGGAATCCGCCGGCGATCATTTTATAGGCCAGACCGCAGGTCACTATGCCCGATGAACACACTTTATTCACGGTAATAGACGGTACTTCTACTGGAAGTCCAGCTTTCAGTCCTGCTTGTCTTCCTGGTACCTGCCCGCAGCCTGCTTGAACGACCTGCCCGTAGTATAGATACTCTACCTGGTCTGGTCCTATCCCAGCCCGCTTGATTGCTTCTTTAATGGTTATTGCTCCTAAATCAACGGCTTTTAATGACTTTAACCCTCCGCCAAACTTGCCGAATGGTGTTCTGGCTGCTCCTACGATTACAACATCCCTCATTAGGTAATCCCCCCTTATTAGATTGGCTCTCTAATTCATGACAGTCCCCAATACCCCTGGGGCTTCTTGTTGGTTTCTTTTAGCTCATACCTTTGCCAAAATAATACCCCGTCAGATTAATAATCTGACGGGGCTCAAAGGCTCTCATTTCAGAAATGTGGTTATGTTTTTAGTTTTTATTGTATATCCAAGCTTCTATTTACCAGCCATACCGTCTCGATCGGTTACTAATTCTAAGCGTTGGCCAGTCCAATAGGAGATTACATAGAACATCTAAATTTAATTCTAAGGCAGCAGACTTGCCAATTTTCATTGCGCGGAATTATTATTTCGGTAACTCATCTTTTGTTCCGCCAAAATAATATTTTGGATTTCGAATATGAGTTGTATGATTCCATTCTCGAGATTATCGGCCTTGACAACGTACTGGTTGCATTCTGGTTTGTTCCTCATTTCTACAAATGCTCTCTCTTGGGCATTATTCTTAATGCTTACCAGCCGATCAAGAATTTGCATATAGTCCATTTTGTTATACTCCTTTATACCTTCCTGAAAGGTAAAAAACAGCCCCGCCATAATTTGTTAATCTGGCGGAGCTCTAATGGCTCTCAGTGCAGAATTTAAAGCTTATGCTTGTTCCATGGACCAGGCCTTTGAATCATTTACAGTAGGAAGATGCAATGGATGTCTGGAGAGTGCTGGGCAGTTTGTCATGCAAAAGGTTTCTCTCGCCGCAGCGAGGGCATTTAATCTCCAGTTGCTTACAATCACGATATTTGCCCAATAGTTTGTTACACTTGATACACCTTAAGTCCTGCAAAAATAACTCACTCCTTTACAGACTTGAAAAAAACTCTATTAGCAAGATTCACTACTATATACATAAGATATGAATGGTCTTTTAATTCCAAAAATTTTTCTCTTTATATCTGTAATAAAGCAATTACTATGCCAATCTTAAATCAAAAAAGGCAAACCTCATTATATCGGGATTTTATAATAAAAATGAAGCATAATACTTGCTATTCTTTTAACAAGCGTTCCAATACTGAAACAGCAGGGCCGCAATTATACTTTGTACAATTGCAGCCCTGAATGTTGAAAAATGTTTTCATATTGTAGTTCTAAAATAAATGAACTCAACCCTAGTAGTTTTCGAATTGTTTCCCGTTTAAAATGTATACATTATCTTCTATTAACCAATTAATTTCGACTGGACATTTTATCCAATTTGATAATTAAAATTACGAAAATCGCTGTTCCATAATTGCACCGCCCTGTTCCCTTCCTGGAACACTATTTACTGCCATCTATTGTTAGGTTTCTTGGGTAGATTTTGATCCTTGGTTGATTGAGAAATACCATATTTGGCAGCCTTTCTTACCACTGTAGAAGCGGCAATTTCTAGTTCTTTAGCCATCTGCCGGGTAGTATGGCCTTTAGCATAAGCCTTCTCCAAAATCTGTTTCTCTACACTTTCAACTGCATATTGGAGAGGGATTATACCGGAAACAAATACTTCTGAAAGTCCTTCCAATATACTTTCTCCCATGTAGGGCGGAATATCCTCCCGGGTAACTACGTCGTTAGTGGTAACAACCAGTAATCTCTCAATCAGGTTCTCCAGCTCCCTGACATTGCCAGGCCAGTTGTAACCCATAAATATTTCCACTACGTCAGGAGATATGGTTTTATGAAGCTTATGCTTGCGGTTGAATAATTGCATGAAATGAATAACCAAAGATGGAATATCTTCTTTTCGATCCCGCAGGGGAGGGATTTGAACGGGAACAACATCCAAGCGATAATACAGATCCTCCCGAAAAAGCTTTTTTTCTACTAGATCCAACAGGTTACGGTTGGTTCCGGTTACAATACGAACATCTATAGGCAGGGATTTTACTCCACCCACCCTAACTATTTCTCTATTCTGCAAAACTCGCAGAAGTTTTACCTGCAGGTTAAATGGCAAATCCCCGATCTCATCTAAAAAAATAGTTCCTCCATTAGCCAATTGAAAGTAACCTGCTTTACCCTCTTTTTTAGCGCCAGTGAAGGCTCCATAATCGTAACCAAATAATTCGGATTCCAAAAGGTTCTCAGGTATTGCTCCGCAGTTCACTTTAATAAAAGGCCCATGGCTGCGATTGCTATTATTATGAATCGTTTCCGCAATAAGTTCTTTCCCGGTCCCAGATTCCCCGGTAACCAGAATAGTAGACTCAAATTGCGCCAGTCTGACTACCGTGTCCAAAAGGCTCTTCATTTTGGCTGAATTAATGACCATTTTATTCGATCCATTATATTGCATTCGCAAGGTCCGCAACTGGCTTTCATAGTGCTGACTAAGACCTTCCACCTCTTCTAATTTCTGTCTCAGAATATTGAGTTCGGTTATGTCCCTAACATTACAGACCACCCGAAAGATATTACCTGCTTCGTCAAAGACCGGGTTGCCAGTAACCAACGTGGTTTTGCCCGTCTTCGTTTCCTGGATAATGGTAACCGTATCTTGCTTATCTAAGGCTAGGGCTGATACCGACTCAGATACTAAACCCTCAGCTTCTATATCTATAACATTTCTCCCCAGAAATTCATTGCCAGGTATACCGGTAATTCTCTCAAAGGCCTTGTTTAAGCGCAGGGTAATTCCATCCCCATCAGTAATATACAAACCGTCAAAAGAAGAGTCAATAATGGCATCCAATTCCTTATTCAGTTCTTTAAAATACTCTAATTCCCTGGATACTTCCTCTATTTCGGAAATGTCTTGCAGAACAGCTACTGCGCCAATAATCTTACCATCTTTTATTATCGGGGAGCGATTGGATATAAAGAAACGGTCATTAAGCAGCACTTTCTTTAAAGGGTCAATTCTTCCGGTCTGAATTACATCCATGAGATCACTGGTAGGCAGTACCTCTAATATACTCTTGCCGATTACATCATCTGCCTCCCTGCCCAGTAATCTTGCGGCCGATGAGTTCCAGATCTTTATCATGCCTTTTTCATCAACTGAAACAATCATATTATGGGCTGAGTTAATAATAGTATCATATTCAAGAGAAATGTTGTTGTAGTAGTTAAAGAAGGCAATCGCAATATCTCCACGGGTACAAATCCCCACTACTTTATTATCTTTGTCCACTATGGGAAGTCTGGGTACAGTAGGATTTACTACGTCACCAAACTCATCATCAGGGTATCCCGTATAGACCTCACGGGTCATAAAGTCTTCAACTGGTGACAGTACATCGATACCTCCAAGAACCGCACGGTAGATATGCCTCTTGGTGAACAGACCGATAATTTTACCATCATCATCTGTCACTGGTGCACCGTCTATCATGTTATCCAGAAAAATTTGGGTTGCCTCCTTAACCGACTGGGAAGGGCGCAATGTAATAGGACAAGGAGTCATTATCTCTTTGAGTTTCAGAGTTATCACCACCTTGTCTTCAATTTAGCATAAAGAGCAATAAAATGCATGAGAATATAATAACAATTATTTTCAAGAAAGAAGGAAGCTGGCTGCGGCCAGATACTGTTATGGATGTTGTTCTTCTGCTTTTCTGATTTCCATAAACAGGTCAGAGCAATGTAAGCTATAATAGGGATATAATATTATGAAAACGAGATCGGAGGAACGTGGGAGCCAATAAATTATTCAAAGTTGAATTGAGAAATATTCCTGGTGATAGGAGGATTGGCAATGAAACGTTGGGGTGAAGCTATTATAAATATGGTGCAGGGACTTTTCAAGGCAGTCTCGCGTTTTCCCTTGACCGTCCTGTGCCTGGTCGGGGCAACAATATTGGTTTGCTATATGATTTCCCTTCACAAAACCCCCGACCTGATTATACAAAAACTTATGTTCACTTTCTTATTAGGTGCTTTTATAGGAATTACCGCCCAGTTCAAATGTGAGCGGCTTGAACGCCTGGCCAGAATGAGAGCAGTGGTTTACCTAATATCAGCATTGCTTACCGCTGGTTATTATCTCATCATAATGTCGGTTCCGAATATAGACTTTGCAGTTAGTATTCGTACTTTTGTGGCTGTTTTCGCTATGTTCTGTATCTTCATATATGTCCCCTCTTTCCTCAGTAAGTATGACTTCAATAAAGTTGCTTTGATCCATTTCAAATCAGCTTTTATATCGATTTTATACTCAGGTGTACTCTCGGCTGGGTGTGCCAGCATTATTGCTGCCATTGACATTCTGCTATTTAAGGTCAATTCTGACTCTTACGGCTATATGATGGCCGTGGTATGGATTCTTTTCGCTACGATTTACTACTTGTCACTCCTGCCCCGATTCAATTCGGAGTATGAAAGCGATCAAGAATATACCCAAAGTGAGGAAAATTATCCGAAATTCCTGGAAATTCTGGTTTCCTACATCGCCATACCTCTGGTGGCAGCTTATACTCTGGTCTTGGCCGCTTATTTTATAAAGATTTTAGTTACATTCAAATGGCCTGTCGGCCAGTTGGGACCTATGGTGCTGGCCTATTCAGCAGCCGGGCTCATCATATATATCCTGGCCAGTCTGCTCAAAAACCGCTTTGCTAAATTGTATCAGCGCATTTTTCCTATGGTTTTGATTCCGGTAGTGATTATGCAGCTCATCTCGGTTGGTATACGATTGAATGCCTATGGGTTTACAGAGTCACGCTATTATGTAGCCCTATTTGGGGTGTTTTCCATTGCCTGCGGCATCTTGCTGAGCTTCAAGCCCGTAACGAAAAATGGGCTTATCGCCCTGCTAGCCGCCGGATTCGCAATATTTTCAGTATTGCCTCCGGTTGATGCTTTCACCGTTTCTCGGGTCAGCCAGATAACCAGATTGGAGAATATTCTGAGTACGGAAGGGATACTAACTGACGGAAAAATAAATCCCAAGACCGAAGTGCCCTTGACAGTAAGACTGGAAACCACCAATATATTAAACTATCTGGAGAATCGCAGTTATACCAAATACCTGTCTTGGCTGCCGGCCGATTTCAAAACCCATAACAATATGCAAAGCACTTTTGGTTTCGAACCGGCCTATGAGAACATAGGCGGCAATGAGAATTTCTTCTTTGCCAGCCTGGATATGCAGAAACCGTTAGACATTAATGGATACGATATGATGTTTAATATTAATGCATATAGGACAATGGAGAAGTACAGCGAACCCAAGTATGATTTTGAGGTGAGAGGTGCTAAATACCAACTTGCCGTGGAGCGTTTATCACCCCAAGAGGCCTATGTATCAGTGAAAAATGCAGAAGGAGAGGTACTGGTGGGTACAGGTCTTTACGACTTTGCCAAATCGCTGTCCTCAGTCATTAATAGTCCTAAAGAGGCGCTTTCTCCTGAGAATATGACATTAAATGTTGAAAAGAATGGCTACAAGCTGCGCATCATGTTGCAAAATGTTAATATGACCTATAGCGGGGCTGATGCCGGGGTTGACTACAATGGAATGGTTATGTTCGGCGCCCCTGCAAAATAAAGGGCGTAAATATACTTGAATTGTTAGGGGTTGTCAAGGGAAGCGTTCTCTTGACAGCCCCTTTTTAATAAAGTTCTAGGCAACGTGAATAAAGATCAAGGCCAACTAAACGAGGTTCTCGCCAAGGTGGTTTACATCCTTCCCTGCCGGTTATCACGGTAATGATTCCGCAACTGCTTGAACAACACGTATATCACCAGAATCAATGCCGCGATTGATAAAATCCATGAAAGATACTGGTTCATTATGATCCCGATCGATTCCCAGGCATCGCCGAACCAGTATCCCATACCCAGGTTAAATCCAGTCCAAATAAATTCACCGGGTACGATGGCCATCAAGAAACGCGAATAATTATAACCGGTAAGACCAGAGAGTATATTCATGGGGGGACCCAAACCGGAGACGGGGAAACGGGTGATGAGCAGACTTGTTTGTCCATACTTTTCTAAATAGTGGGTAGCTTTTATTAGGGGAGAAGCCAATAGTCTTTCCAAAAAGTTTCGCTTTTCCATCAGATAGGATCCATAATTATTCCAGAAAAAATAACCCACACTATCGCCGATTACTGTGAACATCCATACCCAGAAGAACAAAGATAACACATTGAATTCACCAGCGTACGCAAAAGCTCCCGCGGCAATAACCAGGAAATTAGCTCCAGTTGGGATGCCGTTGGTCTGAAGAAGCACTGCACCGCCTAAAACTGGTATGCCATACATACGGAAATATGTAATTAGCCAATCTAAAATGCCTTCCATTATGGTTTTTTCCATTGGTTGGGCGCAATATTATTCAATCTATTAAAAGCATTCTCCATTTCAGGACCGGTTTTATGATATTTATTGCCCAGGTCTTTTAAAGAGAGTTTTTCGTCTCCGGGTACGGGATCAATATCTAGGGCGATGAAAACCTCAGTTGTGGTTACCTGATAGCAGCGGGCTACTTCTTCAACGTTCATCCATCTATGAACGCTGCGCCCGAAAGGCTCTCTGGTTTGATGAGTGGGAGCGTTCAGATGCCGAACCTCATGAAATAATTGATACGATTGTCTGCATGCTAAAAAAAGTAGGATAACTGCCAGTCCAAGAAGGACTAGTATTGTATTTCTTCGTCCCATCATTTCCTCCCCCTAGACCTTGCTTTGGAGGGGGACAGGTTCCTTGTCCCACTCCAAGATATCCAATGTGGGACAAGGAACCTGTCCCCCTCTATGTTTTTACTTGAAACTTTTTATAAGGTCTCTCACCTCTGTAAGCATTTGTTTGCGTTGTTCATCGCTAACAGTGGTGACTGCAAAAAGATTATGGAGCCGCTTTTCGGAAAAACCGGAAAAGGAAAAAACCCCCAGCAATGATTTGTCAAGGGTTTTCATCATTCCGCCAAACTCAGCATCCTGTTGGTTAGCTCCCGAAGTAGTGATAAAGAGCCCTTTTTTACCCTTAAGCAAACCTAAAGGTCCGGTGGCTGTATATTTATAGGCAAATCCCAAACTGAAAACTCGATCAATGTAACCTTTCAAAATAGCGGGAATCGAATACCACCAAACCGGGGACACCATGATTACCAGGTCTGCCCAGGACACATCATCCTGTTCCAGTTTTATATCCTCAGGAAGGTTGCCGGAATGGTACCCCTCGAAATCTTTTTGGCTAAGTACAGGATTCCAGTTCATGGAATACAGGTCTTTGACTTTGATCTGGTCTCCCTTTTTAACTATTTCCTCCTGAATTACTTTAACCAAAGCGGCATTAAAACTTTGGGCACTTGGGTGTGCGTATACCAATAATGTATTCATAGAAAGACACCTCCTATTTTATTACTGATATTTTTCCCTAATTCTATGAACAGTATGTAAAAATTGTCATAAAGATGTCAAGTGCTTATATGACGATAGCTGGCATTACTATCCTCTGATTTGCCCAAATAAACAATTGCATCGAGGGTGATAATTGAGACTAGCCGACCCAAAGAAGAGGATTTCTCCAGCTGTTAATCTGAAGTTTCGGTTTTGTGAGTGGGACTACCTTCGATGGTGAGGCAGGAAATTTGATAGGTACAGGGTGGCAGAATAGCGTGGATAGTCAGTGATTCCTAATATAATCCCAATCGGAGACGATAAACATCTCCGATTGGCTGATAGGGCTTTTAATGAATATCTATATGCTTTCTTCTTTCATTTGTATTAAGGCTCTTGGGCAAAGTTAGTCTTAAAATACCATCACGATATTGGGCGCTGATTCTGTCTTCGTCTATCCCATCCATTGTGTAGCTTCTGGAAACTCGTCCATATTGTCTTTCTTGTCTTACATAACTCGCCTTTTCCTCGTCCAAATCGTGCATATTGATAGCTGATACGGTTAAATGACCTTCATGACATTCTACGCTAATGTTTTCTTTCATGAAACCAGGCATTTCTATTTCTACAATGAATTCCTGATCATTTTCCTTGATATCACTGCGCATACTGGAATTAAACCCGGCCATGAAACTATTATTAAAAAGGTTTTCTAGAAAGTTGCCTTGGGAAGATCCTCTCAACAAATCTGCAGGCATCGAAAGACGATAAGGGGTTAGATCTTTTCTCACAAATATCTCTCCTTATAATTAAGATATTTTAGTGCTTGCCAAAAGTCAGGAATTTTATTCATTAGTCATTATCGTAAATAAAGGAGCCAAAAACTTGGCCATGCACTATCGTAAGTTATCAAAATATGTATTAATGGGTACTAAAAGAGACCGTTTTGATGACATACTTTCAGTAATCTAAGAAATAATAACTACGAAGTAAATGTAAAGGGTGAACAATATGGAAATTAACAACACGGAATCTTTTGCCGAATGGGAAAAATGGAAGGGGACTCTTGCCAAAGCAGTATCGCTGGCAGAAATTGTGGGCATGTCGGAAGCTACTATCGAGAAGATAGGTCTTAAAATGGGGAATGTTTTGTCTGCCTCAATTGACCCTGAGAATAGAGAACAAAGGCTGCTGCAGGAATTATGGAAGGTTGGGGATGATAACGATAGGGCTGTTTTAACTAAATTACTGGTCAAAATAATTCAAACCGATGTAAAACATTAGGTTATCAGAGAGGCACGGGATACGGCTGGGACAGGGGGACAGGTTTTGGGACAGAGGGGACAGGTTATCAGTCCCACTATTCAGATCCAGGAGTGGGACGTAAACCTGTCCCCTCTGTCCCAAAACCTGTCCCCCTATCCCTGAGGCTTGGGGATACTTAACCCATGCCTTTTAAGGTTCCTATTCTAACCAGCATCTACATTTATCTCTTCGCTATTCACTGCTATGTGTTTTCCCCTTCGTTCTTGCCGCTTTATTTTCCACTGAGCCAGCGCCGTATATAGCGATGGAACTACCAGCAGGGTCAGCAGGGTTGAGAAGACTAAGCCCGAAATGATGGTGGTAGCCAGTGGTGTGAATAAAGGTTCGGATGCAAAGGCTAAAGGGGTTAGGCCGGCTACAGCGGTGGCAGATGTTAATATAATTGGACGTAAGCGGGCTCCGCCGGCTAGTTGGACAGCTTCTTTCAATTCATGCCCGGCTTTACGAGAGCGTTCTATAAATTCAATAAAAACAATTCCATTTCGTACTACTATTCCGGCTAAGGCGATCATCCCCATCATGGATACAAACCCTAATGGGGTGCGGGTTGCAAACAGGCCGATTAAGCTCCCTGCCACTGCCAGGTATACAGTGCTCATCACCAGCAAGGGCAGGCTCAAGGAATAAAACTGCATAGCTATTTGAATAAATATGAGGAAGAAAACAAAGATAGACAGTTTTCCCAGGTCAGCAAACATATCCTTCTGGTAGTTCATTTCTCCTCCCACATCCCAACGATATCCGTCGGGGAACTGGATTCCTGTCAGTAATACCTTAATATCATTCATTACCTCCGTGGCCGTCCGCCCTTGTACATCGCCGGTAATGGTAACTACTCGGGATAGGTTGCGGTGAGGAATACCCGTTATGCCAAAAGCCGGCTTAATTTGAGCTAATTGCAGCAGGGGGATATGTGCTCCTATAGCATTAGGAACTGATAAGCTTTGGAAAACAGCCATTGGGTCTGAATTCGGATCTTTCACATAAAGGGTCATGTCGATAAGATTACTGCCATCATCAAATTGACCAATGGAGATTCCTTCACTCACCAGGCGCAGGGTGCGCGATAAGTCAGTATAGTTAACCATCTTTTGTTTCATCATGTCATTATTAACCTGGAATTCTAAGGTGTACGCATCTAAGCCAAAGTTGTCTTGAACATTTACCGCACCTGGAATCTTACTGATTTTATCTTTTACCTGCTGAGATAAAACCCGCAAGCTTTGGACATCATCCCCGTATAGGTTAAGTGCAATGGCTTGCCCAACCGGTGGACCTGATTTAATCTGATAAGGTGTGATCTCCACCCCGGGATATTTCTTGCTGAGCGTTTGTCCCCATTCCTCAACCAGTTCAGCTTGCTTGACAAGTTTGTTGTCTAACTTTACCACCACAAACCCAGTATTTTCAGATACACTGCCAGCGCCGATACCACCGCCAAACCATCCCTGTACATCTGCTCCAGAGGAAGAATATATATCTATAACCCCTTTTTGTTCGGTCAGGTATTGCCGAATTCCCCCCACCACTTGCTCAGTTTCATTTACGGTAGTGCCTACCGGCATTTTGATAAATATTGGCATCTGCTCCCAACCGGCTTCTGGGAACAATTCCACTGGAATAAACGGAATTAAACCATAAGCCAGAGTGCCGATCAGAACACCTATAATGCCGGTACGGAGCGGACGTTTTAAAACCTTGGGTATTATTGTGTGGGCATAGTAATCGGTAAGAAGATTAAGTTGTGAACCCAGCAGACCTGCCGGCTTATCCTGAATAGCCCCTAATAACTGTCGGCGGTCTTCATACCAGTAGCGAAAAATAGGTATGATAGTAAGTGACATTATCATGGACGCCAGCATGGTAAGTGATATTACTGCCGGCATCGGTCTTATAAAGTCGCCCATAATGCCGGTTAGAAAGAGCAGAGGCCCGAAGGCGAAAACCGTAGACAGGGTAGCGGTCAAGATCGACAGGGCTACTTCCCGCGCTCCTTCTTTAGCTGCATTGAACGGGGTTTGCTTAAGAACAGACAGATGACGTTCTATATTATCATTAACTACCACGGCATCATCCACCAGAATACCTAGAACTACAATCAGTCCATATACTGAAATCTCGCTTATGGTTATTTTCAAATAAGGCAGAAATATTAGACCAATGGCCATGGATATGGGAATAGCCAGAGCTACCATGGCAGCGGTGGAGAAACTTAGGCCCAGCGTACAGACAAACAGAACTGCCAGAATGGCAAACACCATTTCTTTTAACAGATTATTAAAAATATTATCAACCTTCTGGCTTTGAGAGAAAACCGGTTCCATAGTTACTTCCGCCGGAAGTGAGGATTTTAATTTGCTTATCATGTGGTCGATATTCTCCTGGGTTGACGGGGCATCGGTACGCTTCTCAACTCCTAAACCCATTACCAGTGCCGGTTTGCCATTATGATACGCAAAGACCGAGTTTTCTTTAGTAGTTAGATAGGCGTGTCCGACATCTTGCAGATAGACAGGAACACCTTGCTCGTTCCTGCCAATTACGAGTTGGTTTAATTCATCCAAATTATATGTATCAGGGAGTTTAAGTTGATAGGTGGTGCCTTCGACCTTCATCTCTCCAATAGGGATGCGTTCATTTTCAGCTTTAACTGCACCCAGGACTTGAGCCCAGGCAATATTGTAAAGACGAAGCTTGTTGCTATCCAGGTCAATACTAACCTCCTGGTCGGGCAGACCTACAATAGTAACCTGAGATACCCCGGGCAAGGTTCCCAATTGGTCTTTCCAGTTTTTCAGAGTAGAACGCAATTGAAACAATTCTGATTGATGGTTAGCAGTGATATTAAAGGTATAGAAGGCGGCTTTGGCCAGGTCATCATTGATTACCGGTTGATTTGCATCCGGTGGCAGGTCCGATTCAGCATCTTTTACTTTCTTGCGCAGTTCATCCCACTTCTGGGCTGGATCAACTCCCGATGCAGCTTCTACCACAATTACTGAATATCCAAAAGCAGAGGTTGACTCAATGGACTTTATCCCTTGCAGCTCCTTTATCCTTTGCTCAAGCTTATTGGTAACGGTTTGCTCCATCTTTTCAGGGGATGCTCCAGGCATGACGGTGGTTACCAAGGCCACATCAATAATAACATCAGGATTTTCCTGCTTGGGTAACTGAAAGAAGCTTAAGAAGCCAACCAATACAGCCATAACAAAAAACAGAATGGTAATTTTACTGCGTTTAAGTAAATATTCTATCATTCGGCGATTCCTCCAGCCTCTATCTTGTCACCGTCAAAAAGACGATCGGCTCCACGGCTGACTACCTGTTCGCCTGTGGTCAGCCCGGATGTTATTTCCAGGTACTGACCTGAAATAGTGCCGATTTGTACTGATCTTTTCACCGCCTTACCATCAGCTGCCACATAAACATAAGGATCTTTCTCGCCCCGATTGATAACTGATTGAACCGGTACAAACATACCATTTTGGCCATCAATATTTCTGGAAACTTGTACTAATTGTCCAGGATGCCAATCGTTTTTAGGATTAGGTAGTTTAACCTCCACCCCGATAGTACCGGTTCCTTTATTAGTAGCGGGATTAACCCTGGTTACCTTGCCTTCCCGGCTTTCTCCATACAGAGTTAAAGTAACCGCATCACCAATATTCCACTGTTTTATTTCATAGTCCGGTACGGGAAGTACAACCTTCAGTTCATTAATCTGCCCTATCCGGTAAGCAGGGGTTCCTGCTCCTACCAGCTGCCCTTTGGTAACCAGTTTATTTATTACTACTCCACTAATTGGTGCAGTCAGCTGATCTTTCCCATTTACCAAAGCAAACGAGCGCTCCGCCAGTTGTTTGCCGTTCTCGGCCAATGTTAACCCATCCCGAGCATTATCAAATTCGGTTTTGGATACTGCTCCGGCGGCATACAAGGTTTCAACTCGCTTCAAGGCATCCAAAGCTTGTTGATATGTTAGCTGGGCATTTTCTAAAACCATTTGCGCCTGAGCCTGTTGCATTCCATACTCGGTGGCATCCAGTCTTGCCAGAGGAGTACCCTGATCAACTGCATCACCTTCCTCACGAAGGAGTTCCAGCACCCGCCCCCCGACTTCAAAAGCAACCAGGGTTTCCTCCCCCGCTTCCAGCAAGCTAGCCAGGTCAGTACGATTTTGTATTTTTAGGGAGCTAACCGAGGTTAGCTGCACTTGTTTAACAACGGGATCGGTTTTACTGACTTCTTCTTTACTGCTGCAGCCGCTTAAAACAAAGCCAGCCATTAACAGAATCATAAAATATATCAGGTAGCTGCTTATTTTTTTGATAGAGTTTGGGTATGGTTTTAGAATTGGCATTAATTAACATCCCCTCCACTTCTTGTTGATTAGTGTTTCGACATCTCTATCTAAGTTCCTATCTGGGTGTTAAAAATTATCTAATAATTACTTTCAATTACAGGTACAGTATATTTATAAAAAAGTTTCAATGACAGAATAATATGATAGCGGTTATTGGAAAATGATTTTGTGACAGATATGTTGAAAAACATTCCTTCAGCTCAGGAGTTTTTCGAGAAGTTCTCTTATACCAACAAGAAAGAATATGTACAGTGGATTGAAAGTGCTAAAAGGGCAGAGACACGCAATACGCGATTAGTGAGAACCATAGAAAAAATGCTCGCTGAGGGTAAAAAATCTCCTAATTCGAAATAGCATAAGTTTTTTCCCTGGGCAAAACCCAGCAGTCCTAGGTTAACGTTAGGAATTCTGCAAAAACTCACTAAGAGGTTTATAAATCGCCACTATTTGATCCATACTCAGGCGTACTAAACCGCTGCTCGACGGTACAACAAAGTCTAATACTCCTGGTACTTCCTGACTCGTCTGAAATCCCCAGTCAACTTGCCTTTGGCGAGAATATATCTGATACACTCCTTTACCTACAAAACAAACTACCTGAGGGTAATGCAATTTTATTTTTTGCCTCAACAGATTACTGCCTGCAGAATATTCCGCGGTGGTTACATCAGCGGCAGCGCGAGTAGGGCGAGCCACAATGTTGGTAAGCCCATAACCCAGGTTCAATAGGGCTGCGTCTTCAACCGGCTGATACTTGCGAGGAGTTAACCCGGCTTCGTACAGAATCTTCCAGAAGCGGTTGTTAGGGCTGGCAAAGTGATGACCAAGCTCCCCGGAACGAATACTGGGATTAAAACCGACAAAAAGAACCTTTAGCCCCGGTTGAAGATAGTCCGGTAAAGGCTGACACGTTGGGTTGTCCACAACATCCCCTCATCCTTAACATTGTGATAAATTTATAATTTATACTATAGAGAAACTGCTGGAGGAGCAATGGCAAAGTAAGGTTACCTAATGATTATTTACCGAAATGAGTTGATTGGTTCTTAGTCAACTACGGGTAACAATATTTAAAATAAATGGGAATCGCAAATAATAATGTTTAGAATCTGATTGTGATAATATGACCGAACCGAAGCCAAACAATCGAGTGAATAGCCTAACGAAAAGAGTGGGGGAGTTAATATAGATAAATTAATACTCTATTTTAATGAAATAGATAAAACGGATTTGCCTTGGGTAGGCGGGAAAGGGGCTAATCTGGGGGAAATGGCCAATGCCGGTTTCCCGGTACCTTTAGGATTCTGTATTACCACCGAGGCCTATCGTACTTTTATTCAAATAAGCCAAAAGCTGGATGAACTGCTGACTGCGCTTGAACAGTTAAAACCAGATCAATTAGAGGAAATCAGCAAGCAGGGTCAAATGATTCGGCATCATTTGGAATCAATTATCATTCCCGCTGACATTAAAAAAGCCATCATCGACGCTTGGAAACAGTCGGGGGTAGAGTGGGCCTATGCAGTTCGTTCCAGTGCCACCGCCGAGGATCTGCCCTCGGCCTCCTTCGCGGGGCAGCAGGATACCTATTTGAATGTAAAAGGTGCGGATCAGATATTACGGGCAGTAAAAAAATGCTGGGCTTCCCTGTTTACTGACCGTGCTATTGTCTACCGCACCCAGAATGGATTTGGTCACCGCTCAGTGTTGTTATCGGTAGTGGTACAGCAGATGGTTTTTCCGGAAGTGTCTGGAATCATGTTTACAGCGGATCCCGTAAGCGGTAACCGGAAGATCGTAACCATTGATGCTAGTTTTGGTATTGGAGAAGCCCTGGTGTCAGGTATCGTTTCCGCCGATTTATACCAAGTAAGAGCAAACAAATTAATAAATAAGCAAATCGCCAGGAAGGAAGTTGCTATCTACGCTCAGACTGAGGGTGGTACGAACAAAGTGGAGATCACAGGAGATAGGCAGACTACCCAAGCTTTGTCGGACGAACAGGCGGTTAGGCTTGCTCAAACAGGGCAAAGGATCGAAGCTCACTTTGGCAGTCCCCAGGATATAGAGTGGTGTTTGGTTGAAAACGAAATATTTATTGTACAGAGTCGGCCGATCACAACCCTTTATCCAATACCCACAGTGCACGATGATAAACTCCACCTGTTTGCATCTTTTGGTCATGTGCAAATGATGACTGAAGCCATGCAGCCCTTGGGAATATCAGTGCTGCGAACCCTGATTCCGGTGGGGAAGATATCGCCGGTGTCAGAAAGCAGCTTTTTGCTGGAAGCAGGCGGGCGATTATATGTGGATTTGACTTTGGTGCTGGAGTATAAGCAGTTAAGAAAACGGATACCTGAGGTTCTCTTAAATGTAGATGAGATGATGGGGCGGACAGTGCAGAGCTTTGCTAATCGAGAAGATTTTCTGACATCAATAAATCGGGGCAAAAAATTAAATTTCACAATGGTTAACAAGGTTCTGCCAACAGCTTTGAAGGTCCTTAAAAATATCCTGTATCGTAATAATGACCAAGCTTTGGTTGAGATGAACCGCTTCATATCCGACCATATCGAGGAGATCCGCAGAAAAATTCAGGATTTATCTGGAGTAAACAGAATCGTGTATATTCAGGAGATGCTTTCCAGTTTCATGTCTGCGGTATTTTCTACGGGCGGCCCATTTATTGGAGCGGGAGTCCTTACTTACAAGCTAATCGAGAGTTCATCCATAAAATGGCTGGGCGATGCAGCTGAGCTATCCAGCATCAGTAAATCTCCACCGGGTAATGTGACGACGGAAATGGGTTTGGCGTTAGGTGATGTTGCCGATGTGGTGCGAAACCATCCAGCTGTAATTGAATACCTGAAGCATGCCGGCAATTCCACATTTTTTGACGGGCTCAGGGCTGTGGCCGGCGGAGAAGAAGTTATGACGGTATTATTAAATTTCATGGAACGTTATGGTATGCGGGGAACGGGGGAAATCGATGTGACCCGACCGCGCTGGCGCGAGGCTCCCACTCAGTTGGTTCCAGCAATTCTAGGCCACATTCAAGGTGTCAAGCCTGGACAGCATCGCCTGGACTTCTGGGCAGGTCAGGTGGAGGCCGAACATGCCAGCGCAAGGCTTTTGGAACGTCTGCGTCAAACTCCTGGGGGAGCATTTAAGGTCAAACGCATGGAGCGCTTGATAAAGGTTCATCGTTCATTGATTGGCCTCAGGGAACATCCTAAATACATGATTGTGCAGAATCTTAATATTGTCAAACAGGCTATTCTGCAGGAGGCTGACCAACTGGTCGCATCAGGAATCTTAGAGCATCCCCAAGATGTTTTTTGGTTCTCCTTACAGGAGATTAAGGAAATGATTGAAACCCAACGGGTTGATAGCGAGATTATTGATAAGCGCAAAGAAAAATTTCAAAGGGATAAGAAACTGACCCCTCCCCGTGCTATTACCAGCGAGGGTGAAATCATAGTAGTTAAGACGGGGGCAAACGTACCGCGGGGTGCGCTGGCCGGAAGTCCAGTCTCATCTGGAACGGTGGAGGGCAGAGCCCGAGTTATTCTGAAGCTGGAAGGCGCGCAAATGGAGAAGGGAGATATATTAGTTGCGCCCTATACTGATCCGGCGTGGACAATGCTATTTCCGCTGGCTGCTGGTTTGGTAACGGAGGTCGGCGGGCTGATGACCCACGGCGCAGTAGTGGCCAGGGAATATGGAATACCGGCAGTAGTTGGAGTGGATAACGCCACTCGTAAGATTATAGATGGCCAGCATATACGGGTGGATGGCACCCACGGGTTTGTCGAAATATTAGAATAATACTGGTGGGGCAGCGCTCTGCGGAATGGCGAGAGTTATCATATGATAAAACAAACACCGGGCAGCTGTAGCCACCCGGGTATAATTAAGCTATTTTTGCATTAAAGCTACCCGCCGGTTGACATCATCCCAGTTGACCAGGTTCCACCAGGCCTCGATCCAGGCAGCGCGCTTGTTTTGATACTTAAGGTAATAGGCGTGTTCCCAAACATCTACGATCAGCAGAGGAAACGCTCCCCATTGGGTTAGATCCTGGTGCTTTTCCGCCTGCAATACAACCAGCTTTTCCCAGGTAGGGTTACAGGCTAGTATCGCCCATCCAGAGCCTTCAACTGCAATAGCGGAAGCAGTGAATAGTTTTTTGAAGTTTTCAAAGGAACCGAAATCACGGTCGATTAATGCAGCCACCGCACCATTAGCCTGACCACCGCCACCGGGTTTCATGTTCTCCCAGAACATAGTGTGCAGAATGTGTCCTGATCCATGGAAAGCCAGCTCCCGCTCGATATGTTTAATTAGAGCGAAATCGCCTTTTTCCAGGGATTCGGCCAGCTTGCTTTCCGCATTATTAAGTCCATCAACATAGGCTTTGTGATGCATATCATGATGCAATCTTACTGTAGCTTCATCATAAAAGGGTTCCAACGCATCATAGGCATACGGTAAATCCGGTAGAGTATGAGCCATTTCCAACACCCCTTACTTCCTTAATTTTCTAGTTTCATTGGTATATAGTCAGTCTAGCGTATTTGCAGTTTACTAGCCAACTGCTTTATTAGAATAAATCAAAGGCAAAGTTAGTTTTAACTGTCTACAACCATATATCCACCAAAAATGAGTTTTCCGTGCCCGCCACCTTAATCTCGTCTTTTGTAAGCCATACCCATATATTTATCTCCAGCACGGAGTTCATTTATCATTTGGTTAAGCCTCTTTTCAACCGTTTCAGGTCGTTTGGCTCTTGTAATCCAACCTATATAATCATTTTGCTGGTAAGGTGGCCGCTGTAAATATTTCTCCATCAAATCTTGTTTGATCAAAGTATCTCTGATGAAATCAGGCAGGGGATAAATGCTCCTTTTTAATCTGGAATTATCCATTGTTATCCTCCTAACTAATGTGATCTTGGCTTATTCTATCTGCCCACGTCCCTGCAGCCATTACTAAGAGCTTATTTTTAGCTGCAACAGTTAATTGGACTCCTTTTTAGTTGGGGGTGTGTCCATTGATTGATCCGGGTTGGAGGAAGCACAACTTTTACGATTCAAAGAAACAACGGCAGCTAGCAGTGCAATACCCCCGGCTACCAGCATGACCGAATGATAAGCGGACATAAAAACGGGGATTTGGTCAGGCAGGGGACGGCTGACACCTCCCCAGGCTTCGAAGAGAGATACTGAAAGAGCGATACCTGAAATCATGCCCAGATTTCTTACCAGACTGTTAATCCCACCCGCCAGGCCTAACTTTTGAGGCGGCACTGAACTCATAACACTGCTGTTGTTAGGAGAGTTGAACATACCTGCTCCCAATCCCAGAAGTAGTGGGCCAGGGATAACCTGGTAAAAGTGAGCGGTGGCTGTTAGCGTAGAATAATAGAATAATCCCAGGGCACATATCGCCAGACCGCTGCTAGTAAGAATCAAGGGTCCGAATCTATCAGAAGCATGCCCGCTAAGGGGGGCTACTACTGCCATCATTATGGGAAAAGCAGTCATCAATAATCCAACCTGAGAGGGAGTGTAATAAAGAACTTGTTGAAGGTAGAATGGCAGAAGCATGGTGTTGGCAAACAAGGCGATGAAGCACATCCAACCGGAGAGATTGCCGATAACAAAAGGACGGTTCCAAAACAGAGATAAGTCGATCATAGGGTGGTGAACTTTACGTTCGTTAATTACGAATCCTATCAGCAGCACCAAACTCAAAGTGATTCCCAGCAAGATTGGCAGGCTTGACCAACCCCAATCCCCGCCGTTACTGATAGCGAGCAGCAGACTGATCATGCCGGCTGCGAACAAGACAGCACCAGTAAAATCAAAACGATCCTCGGCTTTACGTGGTTGATCAGCCGGTAAAATATATAGGGCAGCCAAATAACCTATGATTCCGATCGGCAGGTTAATATAAAAGATGGAGCGCCAACTGGCTAATCCGATGAGGATTCCACCCAATGCCGGACCGGTCAAACTGCCCAGGGCGACGACGGTACCGGTTAAGCCCAGGGCCCTTCCTCTTTCCTGGAAGGGAAAAATGCTTGTGATAATCGCTGCACTATTGGCCATCAGCATGGCAGCACCCACGGCTTGTATCACTCGGGTTCCCACTAAGAACCAGATGTTGGGAGCCAAGCCACATAGGGCTGAGCCTAACGTGAAAACCAGGAAACCAAGAGAATAGACTTTTCTGCGTCCCAGCAAATCAGCGGTCCGTCCAAAGACTGGCAGCAGACTGGATATTGTCAACAGGTAGGCACTTACTGTCCATTGGAGAGTTGACAGGTCAGAATGAAGCTGGCCGGATATTGTGGGTAAAGCCACATTAACAATACTACTGTCCAGGGTTGACATAAAAGTGCCGATAGAAACGGTGGCTAAAACGAACCATCGGTAATCTGTTGAATTCTTAATGTTGGCGAACATTCGTGCCTCCGTTACCGCAAAATACTAATGACCATATTAACCATGCTTATGATTTACAGTTTCCAGTTCCAATAACCCATGCATAGCTGTGCCAGAGCCTGATGGTCCGAATGGTAGTAATTATATGGATTTAGCTAATATATTGCAATATATTAGCCTATTGCGCAACATGCTATTAGTCAGATCTGCCGTTAGGCCCTAGGGAAAGGTTGAATAACCAAGGTAAGCTCATTAAAGTGGTCATCTCATTATGATTAAGATCTCAATAAACGCAATGTAAGGCAGCGGAGGCTGCCTCCACCTGCCAGGAGTGCTTCCGGATGAAACTCAATGACTTGTATTCCACGGCGGGAGAGTTCCATTTTGGTTTTATTTTCGAGGGCTATATCGTAGTGGATTATAGTATTCGAATTTAGGGGTACAAAGCTGGTTGCCCAGTGCTGCTGCTCCTCATCAGAGATATTTATTATCTCTACCTCTCGTTCCGCCATGAAATCCCTAAAGTTATTAATTGCATTGATCCCTTCCCGGCTATATTGCATAGTGAGAGCAAAGGCGGGCAGGTAGGCAAGGGCCAAATGCTCGTTAACCCGATTGAATATCATATCAGAATGCATGAAACGTCTGAGTTTGGGTATGATTACATAGATCACTTCATCAAAGATCGGTAGCGCCTTAGGAATAAACTGCTCAATTGATGTCCTGCTGTGGCGTTCAGTTTCGGCCACAAATAGGGTTTGGGGGGAAAGCAGCAGGCAGCCTTCAAACTGCTGTCCTTCCGAGAACTCATAAAAAATCGGAATACCTAGATTCTGCAGAGCTTCCTTTACTACAATTTCTTCGTGTTGTCTCGCCCCAGAGGACATCTTGGAAAGGACGGCTCCTTTTTGAGTGACTACGCAGGTATCATGTAAATAGGCTAGATTGGGGAGCAGATGCAGTAAATCCCGGTTTTTTATAACCAAGTCGCTCAATTCAAAAACCTGGATACCCAGAGATTCGAGCAGGTCGGCATAAGCCTGATGTTCACTCAGATAGGCTTCCACAGATGGAAGCTTGTCAAATAGAAAGTATTCATAATTATCCCTGTTAACAATGGGTAATGATTCTACCGGCTTGTGAAGCAAGACCTTCCTTAAGGGGCCGAATTTTTCCGTTCCATAGTTTGGCAGAGATTGAACTGCATAGCCGTTGGATGAGTCATTTCTAGCAGCATTATCCTTGTTCATCGACTATTATTAACTCTACAGGTCGAAACCCCTAAGATATCACTTACTGGACAATAGCGGATGGAGCCCGTGATTATTGGTATTATACCGATAATTCCCCACCAGCTGCCCCAATATATACCTAACCCTATTACCACGGCTCCAAATACGATCCTTATTATTTGTTCGGTTTTACCAACATTGCATTTCATTTTCTTCACCTCACCGATATTTTTCCTCAGAGAGGTGAAATAAATACAGAAAAGCTTTCCCCCAAACCTCTATAATATGGTATATTAATTGATTTTTTAACAAAGATAATAATAAGAATTCTGAAGGAGGTGCCAATATGGTTAATAAATCGAATAATAACGATAAGGTTCGTTCTAAAGAGCAAAGAATGGTGAATCGCGAATATACCGAAATTATTGACAAACCAAGTAATGAAAGCAGTTCAGGGGATAAGAAACGCAATAAGGACAAAAAGGCTCCCAGTGATACCTAAATATTAACAGAGGCTTTCCTTTAGGGAACAGCCTCTGTTTTTACTTTAGAATTCTATCAAGCTCTACAGATAGGCCTTGAAAAATGAAAGATTGTACAGTTTCGGATTATCTGTAGGTGATACTGTCACTGATGTTCTTATCTTCAAAAAGGTAAACGGTCACTTCCCTGTTTAGTGGGTTTACAATCCAGTATTCCCGGACACCGCATGACATGTAAAGATCAAGCTTTTTGATTAAATCCTTACTCCGGGTTCCGGCCGATAGTATTTCTGCTACGAGAGCAGGAACACTCTGGTAATAATCGTTTGCATCCAGCTTTTCTTCAACAGGGGTAAGAGAACTTATCCTTCGAGGCCCACCATTCCCGCTTCCGGATAACGCTCACCTTTAACTGCGCTAATCGGAAAAGCGGTCTCGATCTCATCTATCTCCTGGCTGGTAAGATTTATTTCGGTGGCTTGGATATTCTCGAGCAGATGGCTTATGCGCGTGGTTCCAGGAATGGGGATAATATCGTTTCCTTTGGCCAGGACCCATGCCAGGCACAACTTGGGCAGTTCAACACCCTTTTGCCGAGCTAAATCCTTCAACCGTTTCACCAGAATCTGGTTTTGATCGTAGTTCTCGTTTTGCAAACGGGGCAAAAAGTTACGGAAATCCCCGTCTGACAGTCTGGCTTTGTCCACCGTGCCGGTCAGGAAACCTCGCCCTAATGGGCTGTATGCCACCAGAGCTATACCTAGTTCTCTCATAGCGGGTAATATCTCTTTCTCCACATGCCTGGTCCATAAAGAATATTCAGTTTGCACAGCGGCAACTGGATGTATGGCATGAGCCCTGCGAATGGTAATTGCCGATGCCTCCGATATACCTATATAGCGAATTTTGCCTTCCCAAATCAGATCTTTCATGGCCCCAATGGTTTCTTCGATGGGGACGCTGCTATCCACCCGGTGGATATAGTAAAGATCGATGGCCTCGCATTTGAGACGGCGCAGACTATTTTCACAGGCATTTTTCACATACTTGGGCCGTCCGTTAATAGTGCGCTCGTATTTGCCCTTTTCGCGAACGATCCCAAATTTGGTAGCTACGAATACGTCTTCCTTCCATTCCTTTAACGCGGAAGCGATTAGTTCCTCATTGTGCCCACTCCCATACATATCTGAAGTATCCAGCATAGTGATGCCATTCTCCAGGGCCGTTAATATAGTCCTTTTGGATTCTGCATCCTCAGCCTTACCATAAAATTCACTCATACCCATGCAGCCCAGCCCAATGGCTGAGACTTCCGGGCCGTTGCTCCCCAGTCTCCGCCTCTTCATATGCTTATCGCCTCCATATCGTAGTATACTAAGGTTAATTATGGACTTGTTGGTATTATAGGCCATTTCCTAAATAATTCCCATTTATTGCTTGTCTCCTCCTGCAGTATATTCTCCGCTAATCACCTGGGAGTGTTCCTTAATAAAGCAGGGCTTTAATCCGATAGCGGAATTAAATCAGTGCTTAAATTGGTTTCTAATAAGGTGAAGTACTATAATAATCTAAGAAATTGAAAGATAGGAAAATAAGGATGTGATATCAAATGAATGCTGATAACAATAGTAAATCGCTTTTAGCCAAAATTGATCCTTTGGCCCGGCACCTGGGAATAACCCTATTTGATATTGGAGACGGGTATGCCGAAGGTACTATGGAAGTCAAACCGGAATTGTTAAACGCCTATGGCATAACACATGGAGGAGCTGTTTTTGCCCTAGCCGACGCAGTATTTGGCGCAGCCAGCAATTCTCATGGCCCTTCAGCCCTAGCCATGGATGTCCACATATCGTTTATTAAAGCTACCAAAGTAGGTGAAATATTGCGCGCTTCGGCTAGGGAAGAAAATCTTACCGCCAAGACGGGCTTGTATAGAATGGAAGTCATTGATAGTAATGGACAAATGGTGGCGGTCGCCGAAGGACGAGTTATACGCAAAGCATAACCGCCAGCAGGGTTGATGTAGTCAGTATCTTCACACCGGAATTTTGCCAACCTTCTATTTATTTACTTGTTAACCGCCTCTTCCTGTTAAGGCTTCAAAAAACAAAATTGATTAAAGTAGACTTTAATTGGTATTAGTTGATTATAGTTTATGAATTGATGTATAATCAATATAGAGGTGATATTATGGCCGCACCAAAGGAATTAATAACTGCCCAGGCTCTGGCTGGGGCTCTGGATCTTTCTGTGGAAACAGTCTGGAGATATACCAGAGAGAACAAAATACCCTGCATTGAGTTGGGCGCCAGGCAATACCGTTACAAGCTCGATGATGTAATCAAAGCACTAAGCGCTGCTGCCGTTCAGGAAAATGCAGACCAGTATGAAATCAAACCTGCTAACAAACTCACTTACCAGGACTATCTGAAAATACCGGATGAACCAGGCTATCGTTTTGAAATTCTTGATGGCATCCTGATTAAAGAACCCTCGCCCAATTATATACACCAGCGGGTCTCCCGCAGGCTGCAAAGGATTCTGGAAGATTACTTTTGGAGAGTTGATCCGGCAGGAGAGATCTTTGATGCCCCCCTGGATGTTACCCTGCTTGAATTCAACGTAGTCCAGCCAGACTTATTTTATATATCTGGCGAACAGAATATTTTGAAAGATACCCGTATTGATGGGTCGCCTGCACTGGTGGTTGAAGTTCTATCTCCTTCCAACGGCCGAAAAGATCGGCTGCAAAAAATGCGGGTTTACCAGGAGGCTCAGGTTCAACATTATTGGCTGGTTGATCCGCAGGAAAAAACTCTCGAATGCTTTGCCTGGCGGGATGGCGTATACGCTTTGGTTGCATCCGGAATGGAAGACCATGTTGTGGAACATCCGAATTTTGCAGGGCTGTTAATTGCATTAAAAGCCTTGTGGCAGGGTAACCAAAAACTTGAATCATGATACAATGTTTAAGAACTCCGGAAACCCTGATTCATTATGAAATTATAAATTGGCTGTTGAGCAGGGAGTTATCCCTGCTTTTACTTATATGGTAAGAAATGTATAATAGGCAATGGATTTATTTGCGAAATTTGAGACATTGATATATAAGCAATTAAAAGTTGAATAGTAATAGGGAAGCCTGCAGCAGCAGACCTTCTCAGACTGATTAAAAAGGCCTGGTTTCATTTCTTGAAACCAGGCTTTTGACCTATTGCGCTTGTATGGGGGCTTACTATGGGGTTAAATACCGCAATAAAATATTTCTAAAATTTACTTTTATTTTGCAGGGATTTAGTCAAATAATGCGTTATTATTAAAAAGGTGAGTCGAGATATAATTTGGGGAGATATGAAATTTATGGAAAAAGGTAGACTTAAGAATTGGGGAAAGTATCTGATCGGCACGGTGAGAAACTGGCCTCGATGGGTTAAAATAGCGTGTCTGGTACTATTGCTTATCGTCGCAGCAACTATTTGGGGAGTTACTCATGGAGAAGGCCAGGCGATGTTGGTAAAGGTCGGAAAAATCGAAAGGCAGGATGTGAAGCGGGTAGTCTTCACCAACGGGAACCTGGAAGCAGAAAACCAGCATACTTTCTTTTCGCCGGTGGAAAGCACCATGATGGAATTGAATATCAAACTCGGAGACCGGGTAACAAAGGGACAGATTCTGGGGCGTTTGGATACCATGGAGCTGGGCCGTTTACATCAGCAAGCCCTATCCAACCTGGCCGGTAAAGAGGCCGATCTCGCCAAGGCTTTGGCCAGTAATGACGAACAGCAATATAGGGCAGCTGAAGCTGCCTATATAAAAGATAAAAACCACAGAGATCGTATCAAGACTCTCTTTGATGCTGGAGCCTGTAGTACCGAAGATTTGGAGATGGCTGAATCTACCATGCAAAGCAGTCTAACAGCCTATGAGGAAGCCTTAATCAGAAAAGAGCAGGGGGTGTCTGCCAAGCAAATCGCTGCTTTACAAACTCAGGTTGACCTCGCCAATCAGGAAGTCGCTCAGACCAGAGAAAGACTCGATTTGTCTACACTTACGGCTGCCTTTGATGGCGTAGCCATCTCGGTGGAAGCTAAGGCAGGAAACCGTGTACAAGCAGGCAGTGAACTGGTAGTTATAGCTGATGACCGCTCACTGCAGGTGATTGCCCGGGTTAATGAAGTAGATAGTGGAGAGCTGCAGGTCGGCCAAGCTGTTACAATTACCTGTCTAGCTCTGCCGGGTCAGACTTTCGAGGGAACAATAGTCAGTATCGGGGGAGCAGCAGTGCAGGAAAGCGGGCAAAATGGGTCGGCTGTCATGAAGATCCCAGTTTCCGTGCAGTTAAAGGGAGACTGCAGCCTGCTCAAACTAGGTTACAACGTAAATTTATCGATTATAACCATGGAGATGAAAGATGTGCTGCTAGTACCCATAGAAGCGGTTGTGGAAGATGAGGATCAGAAGCTGGTATGGGTGTTAAAGGATGGCAAACTTGAAGAGCGTAAAATCGAGACGCAACGCGGCAATGAATTGAGTGAAATTGTTATATCTGGGTTACAGGAAGGCGAGGAAGTAGTAAAGAACCCATCTGAGTCATTTGTAACCGGACAAAAAGCTATCGTGGCACCAGAGGAGATAAAGTTGTGATCAGCGTAGAAAACCTTCGGAAGCAATACATATCAGGCAGCATCGAAGTTTGGGCCCTGCAGGGCTTATCCTTTAAGGTTAAGGAGGGCGAATTCGTTGCCATTATGGGTGCCTCTGGCTCGGGGAAATCAACCCTCATGAACCTCTTGGGGCTGTTGGACACTCCCACTGAGGGCAGTTATTCGTTGGATGGAACGCAAACGGCAGGACTGCAGGAAGACGAGCGGGCCTCGCTGCGTAACAAAAAACTAGGATTTGTTTTTCAGTCCTTTAACCTGCTTCCCCGGCTGACCGCCTTGGAGAATGTTGAAGTACCAATGGTTTACGCGGGCATCAGAGCGGCAGAACGGCGCAAACTAGCTCTGGAAGCCCTGGAACGCTTGGGGTTGGAACAGCGCTATCGGCATCGTCCCCATGAATTGTCGGGTGGGCAAAACCAAAGAGTGGCCATTGCCAGAGCTTTGGTAAACCACCCAGCCTTAATCCTTGCCGATGAACCTACCGGAGCGCTCGATACCCGCACCAGTCAGGAAATAATGGAAGTGTTTCAGGATTTAAATCAGCAAGGGTCCACCATTGTCGTAGTAACCCATGAACCCGAAGTTGCCGAATACACAAATCGAATCCTGCGCTTAAGTGATGGCCTGCTAGTGTCTGACGAGCCGGTGGTCTTGCGCCAGAACCGATCCCCCCTCACGGTTATACCGGAAAGGCAGGCGATAAAAATATGAACCTGCGCGAATTGGTCCGAGTATCTCTGATCAGCCTAAAAGGCAGTAAATTACGATCAATGCTAACCACATTAGGTGTTATGATCGGAATAGCTGCTGTCATTGCGGTAGTAGCTATCGGACAAGGGGGCAGAGCGGCTCTCAACACAGAGATGGAGAAGTTCGGAACCAACCTTTTTGTAGTCTATATAGAAGGGGTAATACACCCGGGCGATATGCAAATGGTTGACATTCAAATTGTTAAAGCGGCGGCCCCTCAGGTAAAATATCTGGCTCCTAGCCAGGATATGATGTTAAAGGTGCAAGGCCCCCGAGGTTCAGCTGACCTTTCAATCACCGGGACTACCAACGATATGGCAGCAATCAGAAATTTAGAAATGAAGACTGGTAGATTTATAAATGAGGATGATCAAGCTAACAGCCGTAGGGTTATAGTTCTTGATGAAAATGCTGCTCGTGAGCTTTTTAGCTCCTCAAGTCCTCTGGGGCAGCAGGTAAATATATCTGGAAATTCTTCTGTCGTTATCGGTGTAGTCAAAGCGGATTCATCTATGTTTGGCAGTTCCACCAATGGTGCTTATATTCCTATATCTCTCTCCAGCAGTATACGGGGAGATGATACCATCTACATGCTATGGGGCAGTGCCACCAGTAAAACGACGGTTGATGAAGCGATGAATGGAACTGTTAAAATTCTGGAAAGACGCCATCAGGCTCCCGATCATTATAAAAGTGAAAGCATGTTAAGCAACATGCAGGAGGTTAACCAGGTTACCAGCATCATTAGTTTAATTGTCAGCTGCATAGCCGGAATCTCTTTACTGGTAGGCGGAATCGGAGTTATGAATATTATGCTGGTTTCAGTCACTGAGCGGACCAGGGAAATTGGTATTCGTATGGCTCTCGGGGCTAGAAGGCGTGATATATTAATACAGTTTCTGGTGGAAGCCGTGGTGCTCTGCTTAATAGGCGGTATTTTAGGAACTATGATCGGGTACAGTGGTGCTTATCTGGTTGCCCATTTTGCGAAATGGCCGCCGCTGGTATCGTGGACAACCGTGGCTTTGGCCTTCGGCTTTTCCGCTGTAGTAGGACTAATTTTCGGTGTCTATCCCGCCAACCGCGCGGCTCGCCTCGATCCAATCGTTGCTTTGCACCGCGACTAAAACCAAGTTTCCTTTTCCAGCCAAGGGGACAAAAGCCAATAGGCCAAGGGGACGTTTCGATTGGCAGGGAAAAGAACGTGCCAATCGAAACGTCCCCTTGGCTTACCCCAATTAAAGCGTATGGCTTAGAGTTGGTTAGCGCGCCGGTGCACTTCTATAATGCTGTTTAATACCACTTTAAATACTATGCCGATTAACAAATATATAGGAAAAGAATATAGATGTTTCCATTTGAGCAGCACATATATTCCAGTACTGACCGCAGCGGATTCTCCAATAAAAGCAAGTAATGCTGATGAGATAATATTTGCCGTTATGAATGACTTCCATTTTGTAAAATATTGATAAATGAGCATATAACCTATAGGCAGCATGGTGAAATTCATAGGTATCAGCCTAGGAAAAAAAGGTTCAATATCATATCGGTATTCCCACCAGTTTAATTGACAGCCTATCTCATCAAGAAAAGTTGCAGTTGTACAGATTAATAAACCGAAAATGATTATTTCAAGAAATCTTTTCTTATCAACCAATTTCCACCATACAAACCAGGGGAGAATCAACATGGCTAAAAGCAGACAGGCTTGCGGGGTATATAATTCATATTTAAGCCAATGCTGGACTTGCAATTGAATAGAAATATTTTGAGCATCCAAAACCTGATCAAACGATGGGAATTCATTCATTGTGAAGTATTCCTTCCGATAATTGCATTGGGTTAACACATAGATAGTGTTCACAATATAAAAAAAAATAAAACATGGCTCACAAAAATCAACGATCTTAACCGGGCCATGTACCAAGGTGGAGACAAATATTAAGGGGACGTTTTGATTGGCAGGTGAAAGCACCCTGCCAATCAAAACGTCCCCTTGGCACCTTTGGCAATTAAATTTTACAGCATGGTCCTAAAGATACAGGTTTTTATCTCCTGGTCAGTAACAAGCGCTCCGCCTGAATTTAGTCTGTTCAATAGCAAATACTGCATATCCATCTTGCGGTTCCACCTAATGATTTCAATCCTACACTTAATACGCTTAATTTTAAGCTGAAACTTTTGCGGTAAATTAGATTTATTGAAACCATCAAGGGATTTAACTAATTCTCCCTTGCACATGGTCCAATTATTCTTATCTTCCATTGCTTTTCCCTTCAGCAGGCCAAAAAAAGATAACACAGTTGATAATCGTTGTAATCCATCCACTAATACCCATTTGCCCTTATCATTTTCTGCAACAATTATGGGGGGATGGGGAATTCCAATAGTAATGATTCAATGAACCGGGTTTGCTGAAAATTAGACCAACGGAAAAGTATTTGAAAATCAGGAGCGACAGTGATTTTATCTTCTTGATACAAATCCATTATCTCCTCAATTGACAAAACTTCCTTATCCATTAATAGGTTGCTTTTAGCAGATACTATGTCTTTTTCGAGCTGTTCAATCATTCGCCCTAAATTTGAGTCTGGCATAAGTATCCTCCTAGTTCGTTTTTTTAGACTATTCCCTTAATCTAACCAAATACCTTCCAAAGTTTCAATAAATCACAGGAAATCGTTTAAAACACGAAAAAAAGATTGAATCTCTTAAAATCACGGCTCTATCATCATTGTTAGACAAACTCACCTAAAACTCTAGCAAGGATATTGAGGCCTTCTACTATACGATCCTCTGGCATATTGGAGAAGTTAATTCTGAAAGTGTTTTCCTTGCCGCCATTCGGAAAGAATGAGCCACCTGGAACAAACGCCACATTTTTTTCCAGGCTTTTTATTAAAACATCCCGGGCATTTACATTCATTGGCAGTTCAACCCATGCAAACAAGCCGCCCTGGGGTCTGGTAAACGTCACTCCAGTCGGGAATTCCTCCGCCATAGTCTTAACCGTTAGATCCCGACGGCGTCTGTAAACCTCGCGTATTTTAGAAATGTGTTCATCTATATCATATAATTCCAGGTATTTGGCGATCTCCATCTGGGCAATGGTATTGCACTGCAAATCGGCTCCCTGTTTTACCAGAACGTATTTTTCAATTGCCGTTTTATCGCCCGCAACCCATCCAATCCTATACCCGGGACAAAATGTTTTGGAGAAGGTTCCCAAACAGAACGCACAACCCGTCTGATCAAACGACTTAACCGAGGGCAATGCCTCGCCTTCAAACCTTAGTTCACAATAGGGGTTATCCTCGATTACCACAACCTGATGTTTTATAGCTGCTTCAACCAAACGTTTTCTTCTGTCAAGACTCCAGGTCCTTCCAGTTGGATTTTGGAAATCAGGAATTACGTAAATAATCTTAACCCTTGCAGTACTGGCCAGTATTCTTTCCAGTTCATCAGGTATCATACCGTCATTATCGGTGGGAACCTCTACAAACTCGCAGCCATAAGCTTTAAATGCACTAATCGCTGCCAGGTAAGTGGGGCTCTCACACAAAACGACATCCCCCTCATCTAGAAAAACCTTACCCGAAAGGTCTAAAGCCTGTTGTGAGCCATGGGTCAGAAGTATATTTTCAAAATCAAAGGAAGTTCCGAGCATCGTATTCATTCGGGTGGCAATCCATTTACGCAAAGGGGCATAACCCTCAGTGGTTGTATATTGCAGAGCCTTGGGGCCCTCTTCCTCGAGTACAATGCGGTTTACTCTTAATATCTCTTCAACCGGAAAGAGCTCTGGTGCAGGCAGACCACCGGCAAATGAAATAATCTCAGGTCGTTCCGTTACTTTTAGGATCTCTCTTATCTCTGAAGCCTGTAAATGCTGCATTCTACTGGCATATTTAAATTCCATGCTAACAACCTCCCTCATATTTAACGATAACCGGATGTATAATAAAAAGCTTTTAAACAATTGGGTTGATTTCCAGGGTGGGATCACCTGTAAAGTGGTCATAATTATCACTTAACTCTTGCATGGCCTCGCATAATCTTTGGATCCCGTCGGATATATCCTTAAGGGCCACAAAGGTGAAGTTTAGACGTACAAAGTTATCGCCTTGATCAGTTGTAAAAAACGCAGTTCCGGGAACGAAAACCACTTTGCGCTCGGCGGCTTTGGCAACAAGTTTTGTTGCTGAAATATGCTTCGGCAGCTTGCACCAGATGTAATAGCCTCCTCTGGGGCTGTTCCATATCAAATCTAACGGAGCATATTTTGTCAGCGCATCGTACATGGTATCCCTTTTCAACCTATATTCGCGACAAACTTTAGGTATATGCCGATTAAGGCCTCCGCTTGTAATAAACCTTTCTACTATCCACTGAGATAGGCTGCTGGAATGCAAATCCATTATCTGTTTGGCGGATGCAAATTTATAAACAGCCTTCTTATGGGCTACCATCCAGCCTAATCTGAAACCAGAATATACAGTCTTTGAAAATGTACTCAAATAGATAACATAACCTTGGCTATCCATTGATTTCAGGGTAGGAAGCGGATGGCCTTCATAACAAAGATCTGCATAAGCATCATCCTCTAGAATGAGAACTCGATATTTACAGGCCAATTCCACCAGTCGCCTTCTTCTCTCTAACTCCATTTCGGTGCCAGAAGGGTTATGAAAATTAGGAATAGTGTATATCAGCTTGGGACGGTATCTTTGCAGAAGCTGTTCAAGTAAATCAACCCGCATACCCTTATCATCAATCGGAATTCCCACTAATCTGGCCCCGACTGCCTTAAATGCTTGTATAGCCGGAAAAAAGGACGGCTCCTCCACAACAACTATATCGCCCGGATCTAGCATAATCCGGGCCGTTAAATCGATTCCTTGTTGTGAGCCGGCAAGCACCATTACCTCATCGAATTGACAATACACGCCTCGTTTTTGCATCAAATCGCATATAGCCTGGCGAAGTGAAGTAAAACCTTCGGTCGGTGAGTGCAGCAATGCTTTATAATCCTTTTGGCTGACGAGTTCATGTTCAATTCCTGCTAATGCGTCTATAGGGCCGGTTTCAGGGGAAGCAATTCCGGTAGCAAAAGAAATAACATCTTTCCTGCTCGCCAGGGTAAGTAAGTCTTTAACAACATGTGAATCGATTCCATTTGAATAGGTACTAAAGAGTTGATTCCACGAAGGCTCTGGCAGTTGGCTGCCAGATGCTGCCGAGTCATCCTGGAGATATGACAGCACAATAGTTCCTTGGCCCACCCGAGCGCCAACCAAACCCTCAGCTTTTAACTCTCGGTAAGCACTTAAAACTGTAGTTCGGTTGACACCCAGGCATGCGGCTAGTTTTCTCTCGGGAGGAAGCCGGAAACCCGGCATAATTTCACCGGATAAAATCTGCCGCCTTACTTGCTCAAAAATCTGCATATAAACAGGTGTGTCAATATCCCTGTTAATAACTACCTTCATACCAAATCACCCCATTGGATTAATCCAATTATATTATATGCCGGTCAAATACCTCCTAACAACAACCAATAATGATATTTATTAGCCAACCAATTTAGTTTATTATTGAGAAGGCTGTGAAAGACTCCGCAGGATGCCTAAGATCGGTGCTTAAGTACTCAGAAATATCTGACCATAAGTAAAAATATGGGTAATATAAAGAAAAGTAAAATAAATCTCATCGCTTTGAAACTTTTTTCAACAAACACTTGTATAGATTAGTGATAGAGAGGGGGGAGCCCCGTTGGCTGAGGACGACCGCCAGCTGGTACTCAGATGCCGAGAAATGCAGGAACAGGCTTACCAGGACTTAATGCGCCGGTATGAGGGCTATATTTACCGTCTTTGTCATCGTTTTACCGGCAACCGTGAAGACGCTCTGGATTTAACTCAGGAAACCTTTATCAGGGTGTTTCAGGGTCTGGACACATATAATCTAAACCGACCCTTTAAACCATGGCTGCGTCAGGTCGCCGTTAATATTAGTGTCAATTTCCTGCAAAGGCGTTCTTCCTCTCCCCTGTTTTTAGATCAACCTGTTGCGGATAGCAATATTACCCTGGGTGACACAGTGGCTTCCCGGGAAGATCCTGCCCAAGAAATTGAGTGGCAGGAAACCGGCCGCTTTCTCCAGGAGGCCATAAATAGGCTGCCTCAAGCTTACAGGTTATTGATCGTCCTTCGACATCAGGAAGGGATGAGCTACCAGGAAATAGCCGAAGAAACCGGAGTGCCGCTGGGTACGGTCAAAACTCATTTATTCCGTGCTCGAGCCGCTCTCCGTAAAGGATTATCAACATACTACGCTTGGGAGGGATAGACAAGTGGAGTGCCATCAGGAAAATCTGCAAATATATCTGGATGGGGAAATGGATGCACAGTCCCGGAAAACTTTGGAGGTGCATTTGGGTCGGTGCCGTTCCTGCCGTCAGGAGATAGCACGCCTGCAACTTCTCTGGCTGGAATTGGGCCAAACCAATGAAATGCAACTTCCGGCAGAACTGCCTTACCTTCGCCAGCAAATTATTAACCAGGCAATGCGCAGCAGGCAAGATAAGCAGAACTTCGAACTGGGCTATTGGGATGCCCAAAAATTGGCCTGGCAGCCGGCTATTAGGGGAGCCAGCTATTTCCCTGGCGTAGGGCTGCTTTCCACGGTCAGCCGGGCCACTGGCCGACAAATTCCCAAATTGATGACAGGGACCATGGCTCTAGCCCGGCGGTTTGTCTTCCCATCCCGGGATCAGAAAGGAGGGAATCAGTGAGTGAGGTTCTAATCTATACCCTTATCACCCTGGTCGCCCTATTAGGAATAGTACTGCTGGCTCCGTTTCACTTCGACTTTTTGGGAGAATATGCAGAAAATCTGAGCTTGCAGGGGCGGGTGCGCTGGGCGGGGGGATTGCTCACTATAGAAATAATCCGTAGTGAAGGAAAATTTGATTGGGCAGTAAGTATATTAGGGATAAAAAGGTCGAACCCAATCGGAGAAGAAAAGACCCCGAAGGAAAAAAAACCCTCTAAAAGTAAAAAGGAGCGAGCTGAAAGCAGGGGGGGCGACTCAAGTACCAATATATCATCTTTCCTTAACCTACAATTTTTGACGGCAGTGAAGGATGTATTTCACAAACTAATGCGGACGCTGCATTTGGTTTTGAACCTATCTGGCACTTATGGTTTTGATGATCCATCCTTAACCGGTGTTACACTAGGTATGATAGCAGCCTTGAATAGAGGGGGCAACTCTATAGACCTCCACCCTGACTTTATCAGAGCGGTGGTTGACATTCGAGGAAGCATGCGAGGATGGGTTATACCCCTTCAGATATTAGCCGTAGGCATTGTGTTTTTACTTAAGAAGCCGGTCAGAGCCATTTGGTGGCCGAAAATAAAATTTAGAAAAAAACAAAAGGAGGCTGTTCAGTATGCTTAAAGAAAGTATCGAATCAATCGTTTCTCATTTGGAAAATATGGTCCAGGCCAAGACGGTCATCGGTGAGCCGATAGAGAGTAATGGCAAAACAATCATTCCTTTAATCTCTGTTCGGGTAGGTTTTGGAGCGGGCGGGGGAGAAGGCAACGCGCCGCAGCAGGGAGTTGGCAAAGGTGAGGGAGGCGGGGCCGGCCTAAATATTACACCGACTGCGCTGCTTATTGTCGATGAAAACGGGGCACAGGTTTATTCGCTGGGTCAAAAGGGAGGGTTATCTAAACTAGTAGAATTAATCCCGGAAGTTATGGCTAAAATGGGCAAAGACGGTGGTAACTGCTGCTGCTAACCAAGCGTTTGTTTTTGCTGCATGTAAAAGCACCGGCCATCTTAAATGGCCGGTGCTTTTACATGTGCAGAATGAGCTGTGTGTTTCGGGATGATCCTGTCATTACCAGCCTGACGTTCACAGTTATTCCTAGATAAGCTACAATTCCTAATAGACACCCAATCCAAAAAAGGCGGAGGTATGTTAATGAACAGCCAAAATCGGGACTTTGACAAAGAGGCTGCCACCTGGGACGAAAATCCCGGACGAGTCAAGATGGCCAACAATGTTGCCAATACTATATTAGATGCGATCAGCCTGAAAAATACTATGAAAGTTTTAGATTTCGGTTGTGGAACCGGGCTCTTAACCCTGCGTTTACAGCCCTTCGTCGCTTCGATAACGGCGGTAGATAGTTCTGCCGGAATGCTGGAAGTTCTCAATAGAAAAATCGAAAGCCAGAACATTACCAATATCACAACCGAGCACCTGGATATTGCGCCCTTTTACCTTGTTTCTAATCAGCGGTCAAAAAAACAGGTAATAAATCTAAAAAGATATCAATGTAACCCTATTATCATTCCTCTTATAGCCCTAACCGGACTTCAATAAAGGCTAATATTGCTTGCCTAAACGATATTAGCCCTTGCCAATGGCCTACATTTCACTTGTTTACCAATCTACATATTATCCAAGTAATTATTGCTCAATAACAGATTATCCTTGGCTGGCATACATTATAGGAGCAATTATATTAATTCCAGCGAGAGGAGGTTAACCATGCCCAAAAGATATAATTGGACTACTGGTCCTGTGCGGAGCAGCCTGGGATATGATAATACATTAATTGTATTGTCTAACGATTCATCCAAAGCCCAGAAAGTCGAGGTAAGGTTCTATGACCTTGGTTATAAACCCAAAAAGAAAGTCAATAGCTGGAATATAACCCTGCCATCTGAATTCACACATAGTCTGGATACCGAGAGGCCGGAGGTTAAGAGCTGGGAAGTCCAAATAAGCACGAACAGCAAAAATGTGCGTGTTTGGATTGGAGGCAGAAGGCTCAATTCCAACCTCCCTGGCAATATTATCTTGAATTCGGAGTTACAGAGGTCCTAATGACCTAAATTTAAATCGGAAAGGATGGTGTGAAGTGGCGAAAAAATATTATTGGACTACCGGCCCAATCAGCAGCAGCCTTGGCCTGGATCATATTACGGTGGAGGTTCTAAACAATACTTCTATTACACGTTCAGCCACTATTAATGTATATGACCTGACCAGCGGAGTCCCCATTCTTATGTTTACCAAGCGAGTAATGATGACAGCCCTTTCCAGTGTCAGCGAAATAATAGCCGCATTGGAATCAACTATTTGGGAAGTACAGATTATAACCAGGAGCAAAAAGGTTCGTATGTGGGTAGGGGGGCAAGATGAAGCTGGTATGAATCTGATTGGCAATGTGGTTTTGAGTTCAGAGTTTCAGCTGTTGTTTAGTGAATAATTGAGCACAGATCAATATTAAGATCCCAGTAACCTGCCTCAAGGGCTGATTTCTGGGATATTTCCTTTTTAATCCACCATTTAATAAATTTTGGATCTTCAAAATTTATATCTACATTATATTGTATAATAGATTTCAGTAACCGATATTAGGAATGAAGTATCAGGTTTTCCGAATATTCACCTTTTTTCATGCTGATGTAAAATAATAGTAGTTATGATAGATACTGCCTAAAGTCAACTATAAAGTAAAGGAGTTCATTATTAATGGACCCAGCAGTAAGTCAAGCCAGAATTAAGAAAGCCAGAAAAATTGTACTACTTATATTAATCTTTTATGTAGTAATTTTTTATGCGCTTCTTTTGCTGCTCAAGCAGGATCATCAGATAATAGCTTCCGATGTTATGAGTCCATTAGGAATCATATTAAGCATATTCATACTGTTCTATGCCCTTCAGTATTTTTCTGCAAAAAAAATAAAACAGATTTGGATCGTTTTCCTTCTGGCTGCAGCAACTTACCTAATTGGAGATATTCTCTATGGTTATGATGAAATCGTTGGGGGGAGTGCAAACCCTTTTGCATCTACTGCCGATCTTTGGTTTATAATCAGTGCACTTCTGATTCTAGCAGGCTTCTTTCTGCATATCCCCCAGAAAAGTAAATTTTCTCTCGCGCGCAGTGGGTTTGATGTTATCATCGTGATGGTCATTTATCTATCTCTAGACTTCAAATATCTTCTTCTTCCCGTCATGAATAACATAGTCCTCACTGGGGCAGAAAAATTAGCCTCGCTCATGTATCCTATCTTTGATGCAGGGCTTTTTATGGTTATTCTTTTACTCTATTTTAACGATGCTGATAATAGTAAGTATTTTAAGAGCAAATTAATGTTGGTTATAGCAAGCGCATGGTTTTTTGCAGATCAATTATATAGCATCCAATCCATTCTTGGCATATACCAATCTGGCAGCTGGTTGGATCCTCTCTGGGCAGCAGCCTTTATAGGATTATCCTTGGTCGCTCTGCGGTCAGCCGAATTCTATTTATTTCTTCCAGAATCGATAGATAACATTGATCAAGACAACAGCGAAGGTGTTATTCATAAGCGTGGTTTCTTTACATTCGGTATTATGATCATTTTTATGGTCATGTGGTGTTTTCAATATTATGATCAAGACCCCTTTGCTATTGGTGGAATAATCGTCATCTTTCTCCTTATTCTTAGACAGTACTTTGCTCTGCTGGAAAAGAGGAGACTGCTGCAATTATTGATCAAAGCAAATGAGGATTTGCGGGAGGCCAAGTCTCGTATAGAGTATGATCTGAAGACTGATTATCTCACCCGACTTTTCAATCGAAGATATGTTGATGTTGCACTTGCCGAATTGCAAAAAGCAGCCAAGATAAAGCCGTCTCCTTTCTCAGTTCTGGTCCTGGATATTGATCATTTTAAGAATATAAATGATAAATACGGTCATAGTACAGGCGATCAGGTACTTAGGCAGGTTGCGGCAATCATTAATGCTAACATTCGGAAAGAAGATATTGCAGCTAGATGGGGCGGTGAGGAGTTTATCGTTGTATTGCCTGATACTGGCGAGTCCTTAGCATACACTATAGGTGAAAGAATACGAAGTGAAATAGCTGGCAATCTTTTCGAATCCGATGCCGACCAGCAGAGTATCAGGCTTTCAGTGAGTATAGGCATAGCAGAAGTTGATTCTTTTGAACAGGATTTTTGTAAAGTATTATTAAGAGCCGATCAAGGGATGTATGAAGCGAAAGATGCAGGCAGAAATAGGACTGTAATAAAAAGGGTAGGCTAGCCCTACCCTCCAGACCGTCAAAAAAGCCCAATAGCTGCGTTATTAACGAAACCTAGTTCAATCAACGTACTTTATGTACGCCTCAATCACTAGCTTTCATTAATGCCTTGCTCTTGAACTTTTTTGCTCGGTCTGCCTTTATTGACAATCTGAAGGGTAGGCTAGGCCTACCCTTTCATCTTAATGGCTTTAGCCAGTTGAGTACGCGAAGCGTGCGAAACATAAAACCACCTGCTATGCGGGTGGGTAACAAGATGTTATACAAAAAAGAACCACCTTTTCTAATATAATAGTGGTGTTCAAGCTACTAT